>OLKZ01000078.1_pt1 | contig 77892 bp, 64 predicted proteins | sample 1604431 | NCBI WGS metagenome assembly OLKZ01 (sample SAMEA104055714, study PRJEB20765) | soil metagenome | isolation source: soil
AGTAACGATATAAGTATCAATCCCACTCATACCTGGAGCAACAGTAAAATGAGCAACCTGCTCACCTTTAACTATACTTACAGTAAGTATAAGGAAACCTCCACAGTTTTGAATGTCACAACCACAACCAATAATAATACGCATACTGCCCTGCTGACTTATGTACCCACTTATTTTACCAGGAAGATCACACCCGATTTTAGTTTACTGTATTTCTTAAACCAGGTTCCGGGTTTTAACGTACAGTTGTTTACAATCAGTAGCGGCCTGGGCCTGCCGCTGGCAAAAAACAAACTGAACCTGAAAGGACAATTACAATATACGCTGGGTAAGAATGGCAGTTTCAGCAGCAATAATAATTTCATTGCAAGCCTGAATGTTGATTATAAGCTCACAAAAAAAATAAACTGGAGTACATTTATGACCACCAATTATTTTAAATACGGCAATGAACTGGGTATCCCTTTAATTGGCGCCAATTATTTAGAAAGCACTTTCCGCACCGGGTTTACTTATCGCTGGAAATAAATTATTAACTGCCTGCGCTTACCCCTCTCCGCCAGGAGAGGGTAAGGGTGAGGCCAAAAGCAAATCATGAAAAAAATAACCATACTACTCGTTACCCTGTTTACCAATCAAATCGTAAACGCACAGGCAAATTTAACCCTTGCCATGAACCCCCGGCCCGTTGCCAATATCAGCGATTGGGCCGGCAGGCGTGATGTGCTAACACTAATTGCCTCGCCATCACCTATCGGGAAAATGCCCGATAATATAAAGATCAATACCATTATTAAAACAACTGATGGAACTACCGTAGCCGTTACGGATATGTTGAAAGCGCCAATAAAAGCATTGGTAAAAAATGGCAATACCATTTTTTATGCTGCTGATGTGGTAAACTTACAGGCCATGGTATTTGAAAGCAGCTTTCAAAACAAATTAAATAAAACAGGGAAATTACCTGCTGGCAGTTACCAGATCATAGTGGAACTGGACTCAACCAGTTTGCCCATTGCACTCAGCAATACACAAACCAAAATATTTTTCCTGGCAGCAACACTGTTGCCTGTGTTGATAACGCCCGCCAATGAAGCCATATTGAATCCTGCTGTTGCACAAACAGCCATCACATTCCGTTGGACGGCATTGTCACCAAAACCCACTGATGTAGTGCATTATCATGTGCAGGTATTTGAAGTGCTATCCGATCAAACGCCTATGCAGGCATTGCGCAGCAACCAACCCTTACTGGATAAAGAAGTAGTTGGCACCACGCAATTCATCTGGGAGCCGCAATTAAGTTTTGCCGATGGAAAGGATAAAAAATTTGTATGGACCATCCAGTCATTTGATTTCCAGGGACAGGTGATCACCGGTGAGGTGCCTAATGGCGAGGGAAGAAGCGAAGCGAAAGTATTTGTAATAGCGAATGGGGGTAAACATCAATAAACATATGAAGTGAGCGGAATGATACTGGATGCTGGATGCTGGATGGGGTTCAATTATTGAAAAGCTTTTCAATATTCAGAGTGCATCCAGTATTCCTATGCCTCGGTTCGTGACACACGAACCGAAAATCAATCAAATAGAGAAATGGTTCGTGTGTCACGAACCATGGCGTAGGGAATTAATCACAGGTGATGTACCAAATGGTGAGGGAAGAAGCGAAGCGAAAGTATTTGTAATAGCAAATGGAATTAAACATTAATAAACATGGGATGTTGGATGAGAGCCGATAGCGGATACCGGATACTGGATAGGGTTCAATTATCGAAAAGCTTTTCAATGTTTTGGAGTCAATCCAGTATCTAGAATCCAGTATCCGGCATCTTTTCTTACTTTCACAGGGTAAACAACCCTTATGCCCTTAAGTTGGAACGAAATAAAAAGCAGGGCCACCACCTTTAGCAACGAATGGAAAGACGAGACCAGTGAAGACGCCGAAGCCAAATCATTTTGGGATGGGTTCTTTAATATATTCGGTATCAGCCGCAGAAGGGTTGCCACTTTTGAGCATCATGTAAAAAAACTCAATAACAAAGATGGATATATTGATCTTTTTTGGCCCGGCATGCTCCTTACCGAACACAAGAGCCGGGGCAAAAACTTAAATAAAGCTTTTACACAAGCCATTGATTACAGTACCGTACTCACCGACAAAGAACTACCCCGTTACATCATCACCAGCGATTTTGAAAACTTTCGTTTATACGATCTGGAAGAAAATACGCAAACAGATTTTAAATTAAACGAACTCACAGGTCATGTTCACCTCTTCGGTTTTATTGCCGGTTATCAAAAAAGAATTTATAAGGACCAGGACCCGGTAAATATTGAAGCAGCCGAACTGATGGGAAAGCTGCACGATAAACTAAAGGCCATTGGCTATACCGGACATCATTTGGAACTGTACCTGGTACGCTTGTTATTTTGCCTGTTTGCAGATGATACCAATATTTTTGAACGGGGTATTTTTCAGGAATACATTGAACAAAAAACCAGTGAAGATGGCAGCGACCTTGCAGCACATATCAGCCAGTTATTTATCATTTTAAATACCGCGAAAGATAAACGTTTAAAAAATATTGATGAAAGCCTCGATGCCTTTCCTTATGTGAACGGAAAATTATTTGAAGAGCCCCTGCCCTTTGCCAGCTTCGACAGCGATATGAGAAAGGCATTGCTGGATTGCTGCCTGCTGGACTGGGGTAAAATTTCTCCCGCCATATTTGGCTCCCTGTTCCAGAGTGTGATGGATGAAAAAGCCCGTAGAAATCTCGGCGCACATTATACCAGCGAAAAGAATATTCTGAAATTAATTAAACCCTTATTCCTGGATGAACTATGGGCCGAGTATGAAAAAATAAAAACAGAAAAAAACAAGCTAAAGAAGCTACACGAAAAAATAAGCAAGCTCCGCTTTTTAGATCCCGCCTGTGGCTGCGGCAACTTTTTAATTATTGCTTACCGCGAACTGCGTTTATTGGAAATTGAAATTGTACGACAGTTATTAAAGGGACAGGGCCTTACCGATATCAGTTCTTATTTCTTAATTGATGTAGACCGGTTTTACGGAATAGAGTACGAAGAATTTCCCGCACAGATAGCCACCGTAGCCATGTGGCTGATAGACCACCAGGTAAATATGCAGGTCAGTGAAACTTTTGGCGAATATTATGTGCGCTTGCCTTTGCGTAAGAGCGCTACGATTATACATGGCAATGCTTTGCGAATTGATTGGCAGAGTTTGATAGACCCGATGCCATGGGAGAAAGAACAGACGAGGTATCATTATATTTTAGGGAATCCACCTTTTATAGGAACGGCATATCAAAATGAATCTCAAAAAGCAGATATGGAACAGATATTTGCAGGAATAAATTCTTTTGGGATGCTTGATTATGTTACAGCCTGGTATATAAAAGCGGCACAATATTTACAGCAAGCAAATAAAACCGAAGAAAATAACTTGCCAAGAACTAGAGTTGCATTTGTGAGTACAAATTCAATTTCACAAGGCGAACAGGTTGGTATACTTTGGAACGAACTATTTAATAAATATCATTGCAAAATTCATTTTGCTCATCGCACGTTTAAATGGAATAATGAAGCAAAAGGTAATGCAGCTGTTCATGTAGTAATAATTGGCTTTTCAAATTTTGATATTTCAGAAAAACAAATTTATGAATATGATGATATTAAGGCAGAGCCACATGAGGTTACTGTAAAGAATATAAATCCTTATTTGGTAGGAGCAAGCGATACATTTTTAAAATCTATTCAAAAACCAATCTGTAATGTGCCCAGGATGCAGTCAGGTAGTGCTGCCAGGGATGGCGGATTTTTGATATTAACAAATGATGAGAAGAATGAATTAGTCAAGCATAACCCTAAAGCTGATGTTTATTTCAACCGGTTTATAAGTGGAGATGATTTTATAAACCGTATTACCAGGTGGTGCATTTGGCTTAAAGGCGCTAACCCTTCAGATTTTAGGGATATAAATGAGTTTCAAGAAAGATTTAAAGAAGTAAAAGCATTCAGAGAAAAAAGTACAAGAGCGGGAACTAAAAAAATGGCTGAACTTCCATATTTATTTGCTGAAGAAAGACAACCTAATCATGATTTCCTTGTAATTCCTAAAGTATCTTCAGAAAACAGAAGATATATTCCAATTGCTTACTTAAAAAAGGAATTTATTGTATCCGATAAAACATTTTTAGTGCCTGATACTACATCATATCATTTTGGAGTAATGACTTCGTTAATGCATATGACCTGGATGAAGAATGTGTGTGGAAGACTAAAAAGTGATTTTAGTTATTCAAATACTATTGTCTACAACAACTTCCCCTGGCCCGAAAACCCAACCTCCAAGCAAATAGAATCAGTAGAAAAAGCAGCACAGGCGGTATTAGATGCAAGGTTGCTATTTCCCGACAGTAGTTTAGCAGATCTCTACGATCCCAACACCATGCCGCCTGTATTGGTAAAGGCACACCAGCAATTGGATAAAGCAGTTGATTTGTGTTACCGACCCCAGCCTTTTATCAATGAAACAAAGCGTATTGAGTTTTTATTTGAGTTGTATGATAAATATACAGCGGGGTTATTTGTGAAGGAAAAGAAAAAGAAAGTAAAGAAGGAAAAATGAGGGCTGCATTAAAAAAATATGAAGTATTCCCCGACAAAGAGGAATATATAAGATACACCTGGATATCTTTTGCAACGCATATTGATAAACCCAGGGCTTTATGGTATGCCTTTAATGCAAAGGAATTCCTGGATAACCAGGAAACTGAACTGGGCGTAAATGATGAATTACTGGATAAGCTGTACCGCAAAGGATTGGGCTACCATGTAGTTGCGATGGCCTATGTATGGAATGAATGGTTTGAAGAGGCATTTGCAATGGAAGAATATTTTATGACAAGAATGTACTGGCACGCTTTCAGAGAAGGTATTGAACAATACATTGAAATGCTTATTGTACAACGGCAGGAAAAGCATCTTGCAGAAATATTTGCAGATACGGAATTCCGGTATTGTTTTCTTAACCATTATGAAGCGTATATTTCTTTATTAATAGATCCTACCCTTACCATCACAAAAATGACTGAGTTTGTGACCCTGGTAAATAAAATAAACAGGGCGTCTGTAATATATGGCAATGGTAAAAAGCTTTATTGATCATAAGACTCCTGGTTTATACTTATGAACCAGAACTGTCAATTAAAAAAAGTTCAACACCAGTTAAAGTGCTGACTGTTTTTCTTAATAAGATTTAGCCCGAGGAAAACCTCAAATTGTATTGAGTATTTTCTTCCCTGTTGCAAGGCTTTTAAAACAGGTAACTTAAAGTATCTTTACAATATGTTTTACCGAAGAAAGATCATATTGGCTTTGTTACAAGTGTTTGGTGGCAGCCTGGAAAAAATTAACCTGCAAAAATTACTCTTCCTGGTATGTCAAAAACAAAAAGAGCCGGACTATGATTTTATACCCTATTTATATGGTTGTTATTCTCATTCGGCAAAGGCTGATCTGTTTACCATGGTAAAAAAGGATCTTTTAACAGATGATGGGACCAGCTATTCAAAAAAAGACCGCAAGAACTATTTGGCATTATTAGATGAAGAAGATAAGCAACTGGTAAACCAGGCTTATGCACTTTATCATAAAATGGATGCTGATGGTTTAATGAAACATACCTATACCAGTTTTCCATGGTATGCTATTAACAGTACTGCCGCCGATAGGCTTTTAACTAAGGCAGAAATGGACAAGGTGAATTCCTTGCGCCCTGCTTTAATCCATACAACGCTTTACAGCATAGGATACGAGGGTATATCACTGGAGACCTATCTCAATAAATTAATACAGTATGATATTAAAGTATTGGTTGATGTACGCAATAACCCCATGAGCCAGAAATTCGGGTTTTCAAAAAGCCAATTGATCCGTTACTGCGAAGGGTTGCATATTGAGTATATACATTTTGCTGAAGTGGGTATTCAATCCGAATATCGGCAGGAACTAAAGGAACAAAGTGATTATGATAAACTCTTTGAAATTTATAAAAATAAAACACTTCCCAATACGATCTCAACGCAGGAAAAAATACTCACTTTACTAAAAGATAAAAAGCGGATCGCACTAACCTGTTTTGAAGCAAATATTTGTCAATGCCACCGTAAACATCTCGCTGAGGCCATTACCCTGCTGTCCGGTTGGAATTATGAACTAAAGCATATTTAGTATGGCGCTGACCAAAGTATTAATTGTTGTAAAAACATACCCGACACTTTCCACAAAATATGATGAGTTGGTTTGTACTGCCGGGTTCCTGGAAGATGGTAGTTGGGTGAGGATCTATCCAATTCCGTTTAGAAAGTTGGAGTATGAGAAACGCTACAGCAAATATGATTGGGTAGAAATTGACCTGGTAAAAAATGGTTCCGATTTCAGACCTGAAAGCCATAAGCCTTGGTCCATTGAATCTGCTTTTAATGTTGTGGGACACATCGATACTAATAACAGCTGGCTGCAGAGAAAAGAAATAGTTCTTAAAAAGGTTCACACAAATCTTTCTCAACTTATAGCTGAAGCAAAGGATAAAACGATAGCTACTTCATTGGCAACATTTAAGCCAACGGAAATACTTGATTTTATCATAGAGCCAGCAGAAAGGGAGTGGGACAAAGAAAAACTGGATACGTTAAAAGCAAAAGCACAGCAATTGCAATTATTTCAGAATGCAGAAAACCCATTTGAAGTTGTAAATAAACTGCCTTTCAAATTTTCTTACCGGTTTAAGGATGAGGAAGGAACGGTTTCAAAATTAATGATAGAAGATTGGGAAATTGGGGCATTATACTGGAAGGTGCTGGGCAAAATATGACGGCCATGATCGAGAAACAAAGGCCTGTGAAGATGTAAGGAAAAAATATTGGTATGATTTTGCTTTAACAAAAGACCTGTATTTATTTTTAGGTACGGTATATGAAAGCCATGCGAAAAATTATCCAAATCCATTTGTAATTGTAGGAACATTTCATCCCACATTTCCCAAACCGGCAAAACCCGAACCCCAACTGGAGCTTTTTTAAGCACTTTCGGGTCAGACATCCGCCATCCCTATCATTTTTAAAACCACCAGGTTCGGCCTCTTTTACCGTTCGCCAATTTTTTTTTGCTTTTTTCAAATATTTATTTACTTTTATCCCGATAACCCTGCGGTAAAAGACCTGCAGGACGCAGGATCTTCAGGCAGGAATTGATAAAAAGTAAAATAAGCATTGAAGTGAATAAGATGCAAACACGCATCGTGGTCTATGCCAAGGACATTATGAATATTACCGGGCGGGGTGAAAGAACAGCGAGGAAAATGATAGCTGACATCAAAAAAAAATTTGATCGCACAGCGCCGGGAGGAATCAACATTGATGATTTTTGCAGCTATACCGGTTTCAAACATGAAACAGTGAAAGAAAACCTGGTATGATACGATGATAAAATTTTATGGTAAAACAATTAGAAAGGGGTCCCATGGGCCCCTTCTTATTTTTGGGAATGGCAGGGTTCTGGCAGGGGACTTCCATGCAACTGCTTCGGTACTCTTTCGGGAAGGTACCGAACAAATACGAAGCAGTACCCTGTCAGTACCGAAGCAGTTGCGAACAAAATGCATACTGGAACTAAACGACCCGCCTGCAAGGGATATGCGAAAAGCTGCAAAATGTGATATAATCATGCAATTACCGGCAGAAGCGGCAGCGACATTTGGATTTCGCCCCTTCTCCACCATATATTTGTTTTTACAGGAAATAAATGTCGACGTTTTGATCCTGTAACAAACAATTTTAATAATTCTTAAATTTTAATACAATGGCAAAGTTTGAAGTAGGAGTTCTTGGGAACTTCGAAGGAAAAGTAGGCACCGTGGTAGGTGCAAAATGGAAAGGCATCGAGTACATGCGTCACAAGGGTCGTAAAAGCAAAAAACCCTTCACACAGGCACAGTTGGAACAACAGGCAAGGTTCAGTTGCGTGGCTAAATTTGTCAGCAAATTTACCGACCTGTTGATGGCTTGTTATACAGATACACCTGTTAAGACAGCCATTAATCATGCCTTTGCCGACATTTATGCCAATGCTATCATTGGCAGTTATCCGGCATATGGCCTGGACTACAGTAAAGTGGAGATCTGTGATGGCACATTACATAATGCCAACAGCCTCGCAGCGGTTGCAGCTGGTGGCGGCAATGTAAAATTCGCATGGATCGATAACACAAACGGTCCAAAGGCTAAAATAACTGACAGAGTTGTATTGGCTGTTTATTGCCCGGAACTTGACCAGGCGATCTACACGCTGCAGGGTGCAGAACGCAGTGCTGGTAATGATAGCCTGAATGTGATGAACTTCACCGGGAAGGTTGTGGAATCATGGATCGCATTCATGTCTGCCGATGGTCAGCTGGTATCATCCAGTTTCTATACCGGGCAGTTGACGGTTTCTTAGGCCGGTCTTGTTTGAACATAGGTTTTAAATTGCGGGGGTTCGTGTAATAGCGAACCCCTTTTAATGCAGATACTGGATCCTGGATACTAGATACTAGATCCTAGATAGGGTTCAATTATCAAAAAACTTTTCAATATTTGGGGTGCATCCAGTATCCAGTATCCAGCATCCCTTTATCCTTCTTCTATCAGCCCCACCGCATTCCCCCATGGATCCAATACCACTGCCACTTTAATTCCTGCACCTACATCTTTGATCTTACTGCTCACCAAAGCACCGGCATTGGTGAATTTTTTAAAAGTGGTTTCAATATCATCCACGGCCCAATATGCAACAGCCTGTGCGCCCCTTTCCACGTCTTCGAAATCAGGGTCAAGCCCTAACTCAAATCCATTGATATCAAAACCCACATAGAACACTTCATCAAAATAGGGAGTTATGCCGGTCAATTCGGAATACCATGTTTTAGCTTTCTGCAGGTCATCTACGTGGTAAATAACCGATCTTAATTTTTTAAACATTGCTATATTTTTTAGTTTGGCCACAGATTACACAAATTTGCACAGATTATTTTCTCTTTTCAATATAAAAATAAAATAAAAGGAGAATGAACTAAATCATTCTCTTCGATATTTGAACTCCAGGTTCCCCCTTTAGGGGGCGGAGGGGGCAATAAAAAAAGAGAATGAATTAAATCATTCTCTTCAATATTTGAACTCCAGGTTCCCCCTTCAGGGGGCGGAGGGGGTTTATTTCACCGCACCCATCTTCGCCTCAATACTCAGCGTAGCATGTGGCACGGCACGTAAACGGGCCTTATCAATTAAGCGGCCGGTAACGCGGCAGATACCATAAGTTTTATTTTCAATGCGCATGATGGCTTTTTCGAGGTGATCAATAAAAGTGATCTGGCGGCTGGCCATCTGGCTCAGTTGCTCTCTTTCCATACTCATGCTTCCGTCTTCCATGGTCATGTAACGGGCATCATCATTATCTCCACCCATTTCATCCTTACGGGTGATCAATCCCTGTAAATAAGCCAGTTCTTTTTTTGCAGATTCCAGCTTGCGTTGAATGAGTTCGCGGAATTCTGCCAGGTCGGTATCGCTATAACGAACAATGGGCGCGCCAAGGTCATGTACCGGTTGATCCAAAACCGACTTTGTAAAGTCCGGCTGGTACTTGCGGGATGTTTTCGTGTTTATTTTTGGTAATACTATCGGTTTTGGCAGCAATACTTTAATGTCTTTTGCTTTTACCAATCCAATAGGTTTAACAACAAGGTTTTTTTTCAGAGGAACTGCTTTTGCTGCCGGTTTCTTCACTTCGATCTTTTTTGTCATTGGTTTATGTGCCGGCTTTTTTACAGCTACCGGTTTTTTTGACGCTGGTTTTGCATTGGATTTGGCAGTCCCGACTGCCGGACGGGCAGGTTTTTTGGCAGGGGTAACCTTTTTAGGAACCGGCTTTACCGCTTTTTTTGGTGCTGATTTAGCAACAGGTTTCTTAGCAACAGCCTTTTTAGGAGCTGATTTCCCGCCGGAAGGTCGGGCAGGTTTTGCCAAAGCTGATTTTTTAACTGGTTTAGCAGCTTTTTTAGCCACTTTTCCCGACTTAGCCGGGATATGCTTTTTTGTTGCCATACTATTCTTCAAGTTTTAGTACGTTCACTTTTAATATGACATCATTCACTTCAATTTCCGTACCGTCATTTAAAACTGGTAAAAAGGTTAGTGAATCTGCCAGAATTTCGGCGCAAATATAGGCTTTATATTGAATTAATGAAGGTTGCAACTTGCCATTTTCAGTTACCGTCACGTTAATGCGATCTGTTAGATTAAAACCACTGTCTTTGCGTATGTTTTGAATACGATTAACAAACTCACGGGCATCGCCTTCTTTCTTCAAATCATCAGTAATTGTAATATCTAATGCAACTGTTAAAGGCCCTTTAACAGCAACTTCATAGCCCGGGATCTCATCTGTTGAAACCTCCAGGTCTTCAACTGTGATGAAGATCGGCTCTTCGGCCCTTGTTTCATACCCGGGATTTAAAAGCCATTCTCCTTCCTGAACCTTATCGATCGTGGCATTGTCGAAACCTGCAATCTGCTCTGCCGCCCATTTCATTTTGGCCCCCAGTTTTTTTCCCAGTGTCTTGAAATTAGCCTTGGCTTTTTTCCTGATAAAATCATTTTCAGCCCCCAGGATATCCACTTCCTTGATATTTGTTTCTGCTTTAATGATCTCTTCCACCTGTTTTATTCTTTCCCCCATGGAAGCATCTAATGCCGGAATAAAAACTTTTTGCAGTGGCTGGCGCACTTTGAGGTTTACCTTTTTGCGCAGCGATAATATTAATGAAGAAGCATCCTGTGCCAGCTGCATTCTTTTTTCTAATTCGGTATCAATTAATTCTTCAATTGCTTTTGGAAAATCAGTATGATGAACCGATCCGTTGATATAACGTCCCGAAACACTGTTGAGGTTATTGAACAACCAATCTGCAAAGAATGGAGCGATGGGCGCCATTAATTTACACAAGGTTTCCAAACATTCATATAAGGTTTGGTAGGCACAGATCTTATCATGCTCGTATTCGCCTTTCCAGAACCGGCGGCGGCAAAGCCTTACGTACCAGTTGCTCAAATGCGCATCAACGAAGTCCTCAATGGCGCGGCCTGCGGATGTGGGCTCGTACTCGTCAAAATTTTGTTCTGCGGTTTTTATTAAACTATTTAAAGAAGACAAGATCCATTGATCGATCTCCGGCCTTTCTTTTACCGGGATATAGTTTTCTTTAAAAGCGAAACCATCCACATTTGCATAAAGTGCAAAGAACTGGTAGGTATTGTACAGTGTGCCGAAGAATTTTCGTTGTACTTCTTTTATTCCTTCCAGGTCAAATTTAAGGCTATCCCAGGGCGATGCATTGGTGATAAGGTACCATCTCGTAGCGTCTGCGCCAAAAGTATTGATGGTGGTAAAGGGATCCACGACATTGCCTACACGCTTACTCATTTTGTTGCCGTTCTTATCCAATACCAGGCCATTACTTACTACATTTTTATACGCTACTCCGGCCTGGCGGCCAGCCTTTTTCATTCCTGAATTTTCATACAGGCCGTCTTTTTTTAATTCTTCCTCGATACTTTCTTTTAATAGTGAACCCAGGGCATGCAGGGTATAAAACCAGCCCCTGGTCTGGTCAACGCCCTCGGCAATAAAATCTGCAGGGAAATTTTGTGCAAACAACTCCCTGTTCTCAAATGGGAAATGCCATTGGGCGTAGGGCATGGCACCGCTGTCGAACCAAACGTCGATGAGGTCTGCGATCCTTTTCATGGGTTTGCCCGAATCACTTACCAAAACAATATCATCTACATATGGTTTATGCAGATCGAGTATGCCTTCATGTAAGTAATGGGTATTGGTTTCACCACCCAACACATGAGCAGCTTTTTTTATTTCATTGTTTAATTCTTCGATGGAGCCTATGCATTTTTCTTCCTCACCGTCTTCTGTTTTCCAGATGGGCAGTGGTGTTCCCCAGAAACGGCTCCTACTCAGATTCCAGTCCACCATATTCTCTAACCAGTTGCCAAAACGGCCCGTTCCTGTTGCCGCGGGTTTCCAGTTAATTGTTTTATTGAGCTCGATCATCCTGTCTTTCACTGCCGTGGTTTTAATGAACCATGCGTCCAGCGGATAATAAATGATCGGTTTATCGGTACGCCAGCAATGCGGGTAATTGTGTTCGTATTTTTCTACTTTAAAGGCGCGGTTCTCTTTTTTAAGTCTTACAGCGATGTCAACATTCACATCCACATAATCTTTTTCATCCTTATAATCCTTTACATAGCGACCACTGAATTCTCCAACGCCTTCTATAAATTTCCCCTGCTTATCTACAAGTGTGAGTATGCCTAAATTATTTTTTTGTCCGACCCTGAAATCATCTGCACCAAATGCCGGTGCCGTGTGTACGATACCGGTTCCGTCTTCAGTAGTAACAAAATCACCGGTGATAACTTTAAAAGGTGTTGCACCTGGCGTGATCTCCTGTATCTTTTCTAAAGTATTCGCTTCAGAAGGCAGAAGTTGTTCGTAGGAGATCCCTTCCAGATCTTTTCCTTTGAATTCAGATAAAATTTTCCAGGGGATCATTTTATCGCCTTCTTTATAAGCATCAAAATCCCCATTCTCACTTTCAGGTTTAAAATATTTTCCAATCGACGCTTTTGCAAGAATAACGTTAATGGGTAGGTGCGTATAGGGATTAAAGGTTTTCACCATCACATAGTCAATGTTTGGCCCAACCGTTAAACCAAGATTGGAGGGAAGTGTCCATGGGGTGGTGGTCCATGCCATAAGGAAAATGTCATTGGTCATGAGGTCATTGGTCATGAGGTCATTGCCCGTTAGCTTACTCCAAAATGACTTATTGACCAATGACTGATGACTGGCTTTAAACATCGCAACAGCAGATGTGTCCTTCACATCCTTATACGTTCCCGGCTGATTCAATTCATGAGATGATAATCCTGTTCCTGCGGCAGGGGAGTAAGGTTGGATGCTGACACTTTCATACAGGTATCCTTTTTTGTATAATTCACTCAGGCACCACCACAATGTTTCAATATAATTATTTTCAAAAGTGATATAGGGGTTATTCAAATCAACCCAGTAACCCATTTTTTTGGTAATATCATCCCACTGGTCTTTGTACTGCATGACCACTTCACGGCATTTCCTGTTATATTCTTCTACCGAAATTTTTTTGCCGATATCTTCCTTGGTAATGCCCAATAATTTCTCTACGCCTAATTCTATGGGCAGTCCATGGGTATCCCATCCACCCTTGCGTTTTACCTGGAATCCCTGCATGGTCTTATAGCGGCATACCAGGTCTTTTAATGTCCTGGAGATCACGTGATGAATTCCGGGCAGGCCATTGGCGCTTGGCGGGCCTTCATAGAAGACAAAGGCAGGCGCTCCTTCGCGTAGCTCCACACTTTTTTCGAAGGTTTTATTTTGCTCCCATATTGCCAGCATCTCTTCACCGATACCCGGTAAGTTAAGCTGCTGGTATTCTTTGTATCTGGCGGCCATTGTTAAATCTGTAATGCTTTTTATAATATAGTGCTATGTTAATCATAGGCTAACGGTTGTCTCACAAAGCCGCAGAGGCCACAAAGTATTTTCTTTGTGTGCTTAGTGGCTTAGTGGGAAATCAATTAAGCTATAATAACTTAACAAGTAATTTTTTATTATTGGTCAGACCGGGACGGTCAGACCAATGTTTTAAAATAAGTGTGCAAAGGTAAGAAAATAGCCTGTCTGCCGTGCACAATAACCAGGCTTCTCAAAAACCTGGGATAGCCTTGTTCTACATCTTATTTAGATCATTAATAAAATAACTGCGATCATACTTATTGTTGCTAAAATTCATTAATAGTTATCCACATTTTTTCGCTTTTGGCATAGTATTGGTTTATGAAATAATAGCCAAGGGAATCAAAAGGATCAATCAATAATTTAAGTTTTACCGATATAAAAATTTTTTGCTGGTTTAGGGTTTTATTAGGGTAAAAGACGGGGGTATTCCTATTCCCGTCTTATTTAATTTAAACTTAAGGATTTTGTAACCCCGTTTTAGAATTTACATCCTTTGTTAAGTATTGCCGATTCCTGAAACAAATATCGAATTTGGCCAATGCGGTTGCATGAAAAAGTTGTAGAATATTTGGATGATGGAATAAAAAAGATCCGGTCAAAGACCGGATTTTTTTGTATTCATTTTGCTTAGAAATTTATTGAACCGTCCGACTGGTACGTGTACCTGAAACGGTATATTAATATTACCGGTGTGGGGCCAACAAATGGCTCATAATCCACGGCAAGCAATTCCATTTTCACATAAAAATTGTCTGCCGTGCGAAAGAAAAATGTTTGTCCGGCCTTCGGGGCAAAAGCATGGGTGATCATATTATAATCATACCAGCTGCCGTCTTTAATTCCTTTTTGCGAAGCCGTGGTATCGTAAGCATAACCTGTAGTGGGTGCTGCCGTGACATTGCTGTAGATACTGTTCTGCAAAATTGCACCGGCATTCCCGGCACCATAGGTATGGCTGTTAAGAATAAACGTAGTTAAACGCAGACCAAAATCCCATTTGGTGCTGGCGCTGTCGCTGTTTGCCACGAGGGCATCATTCTTAAAACTAAAAAAAGCAAAAGGAGCCGTACTGCTGAAATTTACTTTTAATGAATCTGTTTTTTGAATGGTAGTAACTGCTGCTGTGGTATTGTCTTTTGTGCAGGAACTTAACATAAAAATTGCGCTGATGGCAATGGCTGCACTTTGGTAGATGATCTTTTTCATTGTTGTATATTGTTTTTATTTTTTGAGAGAATTTTCTGGAGGTCAAAATTGCAGTTTACGAAAAAGGTTCTGCCGCTGAGGTTGGGAAGCTTGTCCTTATCCGTATGGTTCAGGATATTTTCACTGCCGGTTTGCAGTTGCAGTCCGTTTCTGAAGGCTACACTAACGGTGCCGTTTAGTAGCAGATAGCCTTTTACGTATTCGCGGTCATCATCTAAAATATTATCGCCATTGATATCGCTGTATCCAAAGCGGCCGCGGTACACCGCCCTGATACTGCCCGTGAACCAGTGTTGTGCATTGGAATAGAGCAGCTGCAGGTTGGCGCTGTGTTTGCTCCGGTTGAACAGGCCACCATATTCCCCGCTTTGTACATAGGCACTCGTAAAAGTTACGGGGTCTCTTTTTACGATTTTATTTTCCTTTATTTTTTCGATCACGTCTTTGTCTTTTGCATCAAGATATTGATAGCCTGCACTGATGGTAAATAATGTAAAGACCTTTTGGCTGATGCTGAGATCGATCCCCTGGGTAAAAACCCTGTTCACATTCTCATAACTGTAAATAGATTGGTTATTTGTTTTATTGAAAGGAAGGATATAACTGTTGATCAGGTTGGAAATATCATTCCTGAAAATACCGGAGCTGATCGTGGTATTGTTACCGCATCGCAGCCGGAACCCGATATTTGTTCCCACAGATTTTTCCGGCAATAAGGTATGATCAGTAAGGTAAGGGCTGATATCCACAGAAGCGTCTATCTGTCCCTGTTGTTTCAGTTGTATCAAACCATTGTTCAGTTCGTTTGCTCCCAGCAACGTGTACCCTACCAGCGAATTGGTGAAGTATAAGAACTGCTGCCGGAAATCCGGGGCTTTAAAACCCGAACCAATAGACGCAAGAAGGGTAAGCTTTTGCAGGGGTTTAAAAGCAATGGCAAGTTTTGGGTTGAACTGTGCCTTATATAAACTGTGCTTATCCAACCTTGCGCCCAGGGTAATGTTCAAGTTGTTTAAAGGAAGCCATTCCTTTTGCGAATAGATATAAAATGAATTGAATTGTTTTGCAGATGCATAACGGCTAGCATCAATGGTTTCGTAGTTGTATCCAATACCGGTTATAAATTGTTCATTTTGTTTTTTACCCAATTCCAGTTGTAGTTCGGGCTTCAGTAAATACTGGTGAAGGAATGACCTGTCGAAAAGCGATCCGTCTTTTTGTAAAAATACATCGGCATTATCCTGGTAGCCCGTGACGTACAAGCGGGAGACCAGTTTTATTTTTTCAGAAAAACGATGATAAAGCTGGTTATTAAAACTCCAGTCTGTTTCATTAGAGCTGCCATCCACCGTTTCTGGCTGGTTGCCGGTGTATACGATATAGTTATTGAATTGTTTTTGTGTAAATATTCGTGCTGCTGATTGTAACTGTGTATGGGCATTGATATCATAAAATAGTTTTACAGCAAAAGAATAATTGCGGTAAGGATCAACCGTTTTGCCATAAATAGTTGGATCAAGGTCATAACCGCTGCTGCTGTAGCGGTTGGCAAAAAACTGGATAGTAGTTTTATTTTTTTTGATGGTGCTGTTGGCGGTAAGGCCCCAGGTATTATTGCTTGCCCGGTGTACCTGTAAAGAAGCGATATTTGTTTTGGGTTTTTCAGTAATAATATTGATCACACCGGCCAATGCATCAGAACCATAGAGGCTGGTGGCGGGACCTTTTATAATTTCAATTTGCTGAATATTGCCCACAGCAATCCTTCCCAGGTTTAAAATGCCGGCATTCCTTCCTGTGAGTGGTTCGCCATCCAGTAATATTAATGTATAGGCGGGATCTAGTCCCTGTAATTGAATGCCGCTTCCAAAAGGATTGGGATAACCCTGTAATGCCTGTCCCAGCGGGTTATCAGCCAATACTAATCCGGTTTGCTGTTGCAAAATATCAATTAACTTTTGTGAGCCTGTCTGCTGAATGAATTTTTTGCTGATCACCTGGATCGGTACGGGGATGTCGCCAATACTTTTTTCCGTACGTGTAGCGGTGATGACAACTTCTTTAAAAGAAATGGTATCATTAAATTTTTTTTGTGAATAAGAAACCAATTGCAGTAAAATAAAAGCTGTGGTGGTACCTATTATAATAATATTTTTTTGACGATGTTTCAATTGCAAAGCAAAGTTGCTTCAATGAGAAGGGCGATTTATCACAGTATTGTCATCAAATAAAAAAACTGTAAGGTTTTACCGAGTTGTGACAACCTGCAGAAGAATATCAGTGCAGCAGATGATACAGGTCATGAAATAACAATGATAATTTTTTAAAATAATAATTAACGGAATAACAACTCACAGGGTTTGATACCTGTATGTTTTTTGAAAGCAGTGGAGAAGTGGGAGATGGAAGAATAGCCGAGCATTAATGAAACTTCTGTAACGCTGAATCCCTTATCATACAGGAGGTATTTGGCGTGCTCCATGCGCTGGCTTTGATAAAAATCAAAAATGGTGGTGCCAAAAATTTCCTTAAAGCCTTTTTTTAGATAACATTCATTGATGGCTACTTTTCGACTGAGCGCCTTGATGGTGATGGGTTCGCCGATATGTTGCAGCAGCACTTCACGGGCTTTGATGATCTTTTCCCGGTCATCTGCATTAGCCAGGAACTTGCAGGTAAAACCGGTTTCTTTTTCGCCCAGCATGCAATCCATGCTGTAGAGCAGGAGTATCTGCGTTTGTGCGTTGACGAAAATATTTTCCAGCGTATCAGTATAGGTATGGTTGAGGAGGGCTTCAATGGCTGTTCTTGTCTTGCTACAAAGCGGTAATTGTTTCGAGAAAGAAGAGCTGTGCGTGAAGGCCAGTACTTCTTCACTCAATGAAGTATGGTTACTGTTCTTTGTGAACTGGGTTAAATAAGAAGGTGTAAAACTAAAACTCAGCACATCCACGCTTTCTACCTTTTCGATGCAACTGTTTGAGGAATTGAATTTGCAGAAATCACATTCCGTTTGTTTTTGCCGGCAGTAAATATTGCCGCTTACACAGAATTTCAGTTCAAGGTAATTTTGAGAAGGATCATTTTTTTCGTAATGATATACCAATATGCCGGTATCATCAATATTCCATTGCGGTTGTTTACGGTATCGCTTGATGGTATAATGCACCGAAGCCGGAACAGCACGGTCAACATGCAATAACAACTCCAGTTCCTCCTGCATCAGGGGCTGATTGCGTGCAATGCTTAATATGTCAGTTTGTTGATACATCGAAAAATTTCGATACAAAGGTACGGCAAAAAAGTTTAAAAGGTTTAAGACGTTTAAAGGTTTAACGTTTGGGTTTGGTGATGAAAGTTAAGATTGAAAGTTGAAGGTTGAAGGTTGAAGATGGATGGTTGCCGGGTGTCAATAATCACCGGTTTTCCTACCCTTAAAATTGTGGAAATCTTTTCAGGAAACAGCCCAAAATAAAGCCCTAAAAATTGGCTGGAACCCCTGATTTTCCGTACATTTGCAGGAATCTGAAAATTGATAATTTTAAAGCCATTTTGAACGATTTTATGAGTACAGAAACAGTAGTAGTAACAACCCCCGCCAGCAACGGTTATGGCGCCGACAGCATACAGGTTTTAGAAGGTTTGGAAGCAGTTCGTAAACGCCCCGCCATGTATATTGGCGATGTGGGTGTTAAAGGATTGCATCACCTGGTGTATGAAGTGGTGGATAACTCGATCGACGAAGCACTTGTTGGCTATTGTAAGAATATTACGGTAACCATCAATGAAGATAATTCCATAAAGGTGGAGGATGATGGCCGGGGGATTCCCACGGGCATGCATACCAAAGAAAACAGGAGCGCTTTGGAAGTGGTGATGACGGTTTTGCATGCAGGCGGAAAATTTGATAAGGATTCCTACAAAGTATCGGGTGGTTTGCATGGAGTGGGGGTGAGCTGTGTGAACGCATTAAGCGCTAAACTGCATGTAGCGGTTAACCGTGACGGTAAGTCGTTCGAGCAGGAATATGCCAAAGGTATTCCGCAGTACCCGGTGAGGGAAACAGGAAAATCATCCACGCATGGAACAACCGTTCAGTTTTGGCCCGATCTCAGCATTTTTACATCGGGTATTTATAACAGGGAGATCCTGGAAGGCCGTTTAAGAGAACTCGCATTTTTAAACCGGAAAATAAATATCGTCATTCATGACCTCCGGGAAAAGGATGAAGAAGGGAAGACCTACACTAAAACTTTTTACAGTGAAGGTGGCATTGTGGAGTTTGTGGAAATGCTGGATAAAAATGCCAATCGCCAGCCCCTGCTCCCCACCGTTATTTATTGCGACGGGCGCGACGAAGCCAGCAATGTGCTGGTAGAAGTAGCCATGATCTATAATACCGGCTACCAGGAACACCTTTTCAGTTATGTAAATAATATCAATACCATTGAGGGAGGAACGCATGTGGCGGGCTTCCGCAGATCGATTACCCGGGTGTTCAAGAGTTATGGTGAAAAGGAAGGCATGTTTGAAAAAGCCAAAGTGGAGATCGAAGGCGATGACTTCCGGGAAGGGCTAAGCGCAATTATATCTGTAAAAGTTCCGGAACCGCAGTTTGAAGGGCAGACCAAGACCAAACTTGGCAACAGTGAAGTAATGGGCGTGGTAGACAGTACTTTAAGCCGTGTGCTGGTAGCCTATCTTGAAGAGAATCCCAAAGATGCAAAGATCATCATCCAAAAAGTAATATTGGCGGCTCAGGCAAGGGCAGCAGCACGGAAGGCACGTGAAATGGTTCAGCGTAAAAGTGTATTAACGGGAGGCGGTTTGCCGGGTAAACTGGCTGATTGCAGTGATAAGGATCCACATCGTTGCGAGTTATACTTAGTGGAAGGAGACTCTGCGGGTGGTACGGCTAAACAAGGCAGGGACAGAAGCTTCCAGGCCATACTTCCATTGCGTGGAAAGATCCTTAACGTGGAAAAAGCAATGGAACATAAGATATATGACAATGAAGAGATACGTAATATGTTCACGGCGCTGGGAGTAAAGATCGGTACCCCTGATGACCCCAAGGCCCTGGATCTTTCAAAACTCCGTTATCATAAATTAATTATTATGACGGATGCCGATGTGGATGGAAGCCATATTGCCACCTTGATACTGACCTTTATTTTCAGGTATATGAAAGAATTGGTAGAACAGGGTTATGTATTTATTGCACAGCCTCCTTTATACCTGATCAAAAAAGGGAAAGAACAGGAATATGCCTGGAATGATGAGGAACGTAAGGCCCTCATTGCTAAATTCGGACAGGGAAAAGATGATAGTGTAGGTACGCAACGGTATAAAGGTTTAGGAGAAATGAATGCTGAGCAATTATGGGAAACTACGATGAATCCTGCCACACGCACATTGAAACAGGTGAGTATTGAAAGTTCTGCAGAAGCCGACCGTGTATTCAGTATGCTGATGGGAGATGAAGTGCCACCACGCAGGGAATTTATTGAAACACATGCTAAATATGCCAAAATAGACGTATAATTTGCATAGCATCTACAGCTTTAAAAACTGCTGATTTTAACCGGAAACGGCAAAATGCGTTAACTTTTTATAAAAATCCGGATAATTTATTCGGGTATGCAAAATGGGGGCTTTTGGCCCCCTTTTTCATGAGGGGATGTGCCCCGGTATAGGTCTCCATCTTTTGCATCGGTACTATAAAACCCTTGTAACAAAAGGATTTACGCTTCCGACAAAGCCGCTTTAAGCTAATCAACAGGGTAAAACGGGCCTCAAAATCCTAGGATCCAAACTAAGAGGAAAGAGGTGATTTTATACGTAAAACAAGCTGAATCCCCAGAGCTTTTTTGTAAAAACCAATTTTTTTAGTAGCTTGTAGCCTGAAGTTTACTGCTTCAGCCCATATTTACTAACCATAAATTCAACACAATGCCAAAAATGTTAACAGCCTATTGCATGAAAACGAAAGAAAAAAACGTTCCCATGCAGGATGCAGTGATAACCAAAACCTCCCGTGGTGGCTATATGGCCCAGGGACACGATGGAAAAGGTAATAAAATGACCACCATGCTAAACGAAGCAACCGCATTGGAAGCTGTTAAGGATGGAATGGCTAAGAAAGCCTGGTAATTTTAATCTGTAAATTTATTGAGGCCATCCCGCTTGCGGGATGGCCTTTTTTATTTTCAGGGAACGGGGTCTATAAAAAAGAAAATCTACTGGTTATCAGCTGATTCCTTTTATTCTTCTATAAAATCCAGGTCTTTTCCAAAACTTTCTTTTGTAAAATACAATGCGGCAAAACCGGTGAGTATTACCGCTATTCCCAGTATCCATGCCCCGGGTACATACCCGGTAATTTTTCTTAATTGTGTAAAACATACGATCAATAAAGGTGTAAACCCCCGTACCATATTTGTAATTGAAATTGATGCAGTTGCTCTTAAGTTGGTTCCGAATTGCTCGGCAGAAGTAGTGATATACAATACAGAAATGCCGGAACCAAAGCCCAGGCCCACACAGATAAAATAAAAATATTCCTGCGAAGAATTATGCTGTGTAAAAAACAGGATCAAAAAAAATGAAACGATACAATAAAAAATAAATAATGTCTTTTTCCTGCTTTTTAAATAATTGCTTAACAGTCCGGCCGAAATATCACCTACACCCAAACCTATATACTGGAACATGATCGCATCACCCGGCCTTATGTTTGGCACACCCATTTTATTACCAAACTGGTCTGCAAAGGAAACCAGCAATCCAATGGTGTACCATACGGGAAGACCAATCAAAATGCCCCTCATATACCTGTAAAAACGTTCTTTAGAAGTAAAGAATTTCAGAAAATTTCCCAATGGTACTGTCGAATTTTTTATAGCATGATACATGCCACTTTCTGCAACGGCTATACGCAGTATCAATAGCACCAAACCCATGCCGCCACCAATAAAATACAACATGTGCCAGTCCCCGATCGTTTTGTAAAGCAATACTGCAGTGATGCCGCCAATAACCCCGGTGGCAGCAATAATGGTAGCGGCCAAACCTCTTTTTTCTTTGGGTAAGAGCTCACTTGTTAATGTAATTCCGGCACCCAGCTCGCCGGCCAAACCAAAACCTGCGATGAAACGTATGATCATGTATTGGGGCAATGTTTGAACAAAACCATTCATGATATTGGCAAGAGAATATAATAAGATGGAACCAAACAACACTTTTAATCTTCCTTTTTTGTCGCCCAGTATTCCCCACACGATACCACCCAGCAACATGCCGGTCATCTGGATGCTGATCAGCAATTCGCCTTTGGTAAAGATCTCGGCTTCCTGTAAACCCAGGTCGTGTAAACTGGGTTTGCGCACAACGCCAAAAAGTAAGAGGTCAAACACATCCACAAAAAAACCAAGCGCCGCAACAATTACGGGCAGTGACAATAAATGGAATTGCTTTTTACTCACGAAAGTAAATTATGCAATAAAGGTCATACATTTAAGAAGAAATACTTTGCATCATCTTGTCTAAAAATTCATACAGATCATTCATGGTTTGAATGCCTTCTACTACAAGGATGCCATTCTTCCCTACCTGTTTTAATTTGCCTTTATTAGTACCCGTTTGTAAAAACAGGAGTATACCGGTAAATGTGGCACTCTGGAAATAGGGAGAGTCGGGATTGCTTACAAAAAAACACTTCAGCGTATTATTTTTTAAAAATATTTTTTCGAAGCCCAGTTCCACCGCGATCTTTCTGCAACGTACGGTGGTGAACAGGTCTTCTGCCTGTGCAGGGATGGGGCCAAAACGATCGGTCATCTCTGCATGAAAATCATCAAGGTCTTTTTCTGTATCACAATTATCCAGTCTTGAATATAAACTTAATCGTTCTGTAATACTTTCCACATAACTGTCGGGTATCAATACTTCGAGGTCGGTATCAATGCTGCAGTCTTTTACAAAATCGTCCTGCTGTTGGATCTCTGCAGCAAATAATTCTTTGAATTCGGTGCGTTTTAATTCCCTGATGGCTTCATCCAGGATCTTCTGGTACATTTCAAAACCAATTTCCGCAATAAAACCACTTTGTTCGCCGCCCAATAAATTTCCCGCTCCGCGAATGTCAAGGTCTCTCATCGCGATCTGGAATCCGCTGCCCAGGTCGCTGTATTGTTCCAGTGTTTGTAAACGTTTCCGGCTATCAGCCGGTAATGTACTCATCGGTGGTGCCAGCAGGTAACAAAATGCTTTTTTATTGCTTCGCCCAACCCTTCCCCTTAACTGGTGAAGGTCGCTTAACCCAAACTGGTGCGCATTATTTACAATGATGGTATTGACGTTGGGAATATCCACACCGCTTTCCACAATGTTGGTACAAACCAGCACGTCGTATTTTTTATCCATGAAATCGAGGATGGTGTCTTCGAGTTCATCTCCTTCCATCTGCCCGTGCGCATAGGCGATACTGATATCGGGGCAAAGCCCCTCTATGAGGCCTTTCATCGCAGCCAGCCCATTCACACGGTTATGGATGAAGAAGACCTGCCCGCCCCTTTCTGTTTCATAATAAATGATTTCGCGGATAGCGTCTTCATTGAATACCATCACTTCGGTTTGTATGGGCTGGCGATTGGGCGGAGGGGTATTGATGATGCTCAGGTCCCTGGCCCCCATTAAACTGAACTGCAGTGTTCTGGGAATAGGCGTTGCCGTTAGTGTTAGCGAATCCACCGTGGCCCTTAATTGCTTTAATTTTTCTTTTGAGGCTACGCCAAATTTCTGTTCCTCGTCGATGATCATTACCCCGAGGTCTTTGAATTTTACATCTTTTCCCAGCAACGCATGCGTGCCGATGATGATATCAATTTTGCCATCAGCTAATTTTTGCAGGGTTTCTTTTTTTTCTTTGGATGATTTAAAGCGGTTGATAAAATCCACGGTCACCGGGAAATCTTTTAACCGGTCGCCGAAAGTTTTAAAATGCTGGTAAGCCAGGATGGTGGTGGGAACCAATATGGCGGCCTGTTTATTATCGCAGCAGGTTTTAAAAGCCGCACGTATGGCGATCTCTGTTTTGCCAAAGCCCACATCGCCGCAAACCAAACGGTCCATTGGTGATGCTTTTTCCATATCCCGTTTTACGTCTTCAGTTGCCTTGCCCTGGTCGGGTGTGTCTTCATAAATAAAACTTGCTTCCAGTTCTGTTTGCATATAGTTATCCGGGCTATGCGCAAAACCCTTCTGGCTTTTTCGCTGGGCGTATAATTTGATCAGGTCTATAGCAATATCCTTTACCTGTTTCTTTGTTCTTTCTTTCAGCCTGTTCCAGACATCACTGCCCAGTTTATTCATTTTAGGAACCGTGCCCTCCTTGCCGCTGTACTTGCTGATCTTGTGTAAGGAGGAGATATTTACATACAACAGGTCGCCGTCTTTATACTGGATGCGTACGGCTTCCTGCAATCGCCCATTGGCTTCTATCTTTTGTAAACCACTGTACACGCCCACCCCGTGATCTATATGCGTTACATAATCACCCGGCTGCAATTCACGAAGCGTTTTTAAAGTAAGCGCCTTGTTTTTGCTGAAAGCCTGTTTGACCTTGTATTTATGGTAGCGTTGAAATATCTGGTGATCAGTATAGCAAACCACTTTCAGGTCATCATCAATAAAACCTTCATGGATGGAAGTGGGGATGGGTATCACATGTACTTCCGCCTTCAGGTCAGTGAATATTACGTGTAGCCGTTCCAGTTGTTTTGGATTATCGGCAAATAAATAAATATTGTATTTTTTTTCCTCGTAGTCTTTTAGGTTTTTGATGAGCAGGTCAAACTGGCGGTTGAAAGCCGGTTGTTCTTTTGTTGAAAAAACAATTCGCTGGTTATTGGCCGTTGGTGGTTGGCCGTTGGCGAAGTATGCTTTTTTACCCAGCTCTATGATATGGCGGAGTTTTATCTGTTCTTCCATTTCAGCTGCTTTTACAAAATCATTTGCTGTTACTTCGGTCTTTTCCGAAAGATCATCTTCTTCTGCTAACGGAATGCCTTTAACTCCGAACTCCGAAACCCAAACTTCAAAATCTTCCTCCTGCTGCTCAATTTTTTCTTTGGTAAATTCCCAGTCTTCGATCCATACCACGGTATTTTCGGGTAAAAATTCCAGTAACGAAACCTTTTCACCGGTGCTGAACTGTGTTTCTACATTTGGAATGATATTTACCTGTAACAATTTTCTTTCACTCAATTGTGTTTCGGGATCAAATATGCGGATGCTGTCCACATCGTTTCCAAACAATTCAATGCGGTAAGGTTTTTCATTACCGAATGAATAAATATCGAGTATGCCACCCCGTATGGCAAACTGCCCGGGCTGGTAAACAAAATCTGTTCTTTCAAAACCATAATCCACCAGTTTCCCTAAAATGGCATTTATGTCCAGGGTTTCACTTTGTTTGATGGAAATGATATTTGCCAAAAGTGTTTTTGACAATACTACTTTTTCAAATAATGCATCAGCATATGTGATAATGGTTCCCACCCGGTTTCCGGTTATGGAAGAGGAGAAACGGGTTAAACATTCTGTCCGCAGCATTACATGGCTGGGATTAAGCAGCCGGTAGTTCTTCTTATTTTTAAACGAAGAGGGGAAATAAAAAAGATTCAGCGCACCCGTAATATTCTCCAGCGTATTATGAAAATAAGCGGCTTCTTCTGCATCCCGTAAAATGACCAGGTGGTTGAGCCGGGCTGCTGCCGGGTTATTGAGAACGGCAGCAACAACAAAAGGAGAGGCACTTCCATGCAGGCCCGAAAGCAAGATTCTTTGAGGATGGGACGCAGCAATCCCTTCCACTATTTTAAAACAGCGGGGGTCAGTTGCGTATTCTTTCAACAGCACTTCCAGGTTCATCAGTGGCGCAAAGATACGCTTTAGCCAAAAAAACGTTTATTATCTTAAAAAATGACAATATCATGTTAACAAAATCGTTAACAGTAGGTCTTTTCAGGATTTTTAGTTATAATTTTGAATAAGTCTGAATCAACCGAAATCCAATAACAAATTGCGTCGATGAAGAAGTGCTACCCATTTATTTTTTTTGTCCTGCTGATCTTTAACTGGTTGCCGGTTATTGCCCAGCAAACAGAGCAGCCTGTCAGGTTTACAAAAGGTAATTTTGTAACCGGTAACAATATCAGCAAACAGGATTTTAATAAAGTAAATCTTCAACCCTCATTATTCAGTGACCGTTATTTTGTGCTGGTTCAGTTTTCGGCATTACCAACTGAACAAACAAAGCAGTATTTAAAGAACGCCGGGGTGGAATTGGGTGATTATTTTCCGGGCAATGCCTACCTGGCTACTATAAAAAATGATTTTGATTTTTCCCTTCTTAAAGATCTCGGGATTTCATCCGTAAACAATATTCCTTTTTTTTATAAAACCGATCCTTCCCTGTTTTCTTATCAATCAACGAATGTAAAAGACATCGTAAAAACATTTGCGGTAAGTTATTATGCATCTTTGGATAAATCAACCGTACAACAGGAACTGCAAAAAGCAGGGGCTGTTATTGTAACAACGAAATTTGCGGATGCCCATATTGTTTTTATCCGGCCCGATAAGAATGTCATCACTGCCATTACCGCATTGCCATTTGTAAATTATATCAACCTGCAGGTGATGAGTGATAGAATATTGAATTATAAATCCATACAAACTCATGGATTGAGTAGTTTGCTTTCACCGGCAGGGCGACAACTTAGCGGAAAGGGAGTAACCGTAGGTGTTGGAGACGATGCTGAAATATCAAGCCATTTGGATTTTACGGGAAGGCTCATTAACAGGGTATATTATTTTTCAAATTATCATGGCATACATACTTCAGGAACTGTAGCAGGCGCAGGCTTGCTTGATCCTAAAAATCATGGCATGGCACCCCGGGCTACTTTGGTAAGCCAGTGGTTCAGTGATATTATTACCAATACACCGGTGTATGTTACGGATTATAATATGATCGCTACCAACAATTCTTATACATCAGTCGATGATGGTTGTACTGGTGAAGGTGTATATGATGTGTTGAGCAATTACGCCGATGCACAAATGAAGAATTACGCATCGGTGTTACACGTTTTTGCTGCGGGCAATGATGGTTTACTTACGTGCTCACCCTACCCGGCTTCGTATGGAACAGTGAAAAGCGGATGGCAATGTTCCAAGAATGTATTGACGGTAGGTGCCATGGACCAGGCGGATTATTCTATTGCCGGTTTCAGCAGCCGTGGCCCTGTACAGGATGGACGAATAAAACCGGAGATCGTAGCATGTGGTGTGAATCTTATTTCAACTGTATATTTTAATTTATATGGCCCTAATAACGGCACCAGTATGGCTTCGCCGGTAATTACCGGCACCACAACAATACTGAATGAAAGATACAGGCAATTGAATGGCACCACGCCTAAGGCAGCATTGATAAAAGCATTATTATGTAATACAGCAGAGGATTTGGGTAATCCGGGCCCCGATTATACTTTTGGTTTTGGAATGTTAAATGCCAGAAGGGCGGTTGAGGCCATGGAAGGCCATCAATATTTCATCAATACCACTGCACCGGCATCTTATCCTATTACCATTCCTTCAGGTGTAAGGAGATTAAAAGTGATGTTATATTGGGCCGATCCTGCGGCAGCCGCAAATGCCGCCACTACTTTAGTGAATGACCTTGACCTCACTGTTACGGATGCCGTTGCAAATATTTACCATCCATTGGTTTTAAATCCCGCCGCTGTTACAGCCAATGCGATACCCGGTACCGATCATATCAATAATATTGAGCAGGTGGTCATTAATAATCCTGCAGCCGGTAACTTCTCACTGAATGTAAGTGCATTCTCCGTTCCGCAGGGGCCGCAGGAATACGTGGTCACTTACCAGATGGATATGAATGGCATTACCGTGGAATATCCTTTTGGAGGAGAAACACTGGTACCGGGTGAAGCAGAGAAGATCCGGTGGAGCGCTTTCGGTGATGAGAGTAATACATTTACAGTTGATTATTCAACAGATAACGGTGGCACATGGACGACGATCAATAATAATGTGGCGGCAACTGCGCGTTCCCTGGACTGGACCGTTCCTTCAACAGTTACCAATACCGCACTGGTAAGGGTGAGCAGGAATTCATCTGCGTATACTGATCAGAGTGATTTTAATTTTGTGATCCTCGGACAACCGCTTGTTACCGCATCGGTGCCCTGTGAAGGCTATGTGCAGCTGGGCTGGAATGCCATACCCGGGGCAACTTCCTATGATATCGTGCAATTGAAAGGGGATAGCATGTCAATTATTGGCAATACTGCAGCCCTCACTTACCTGGTGAGCGGGTTAAACAGTACCACATCCTATTGGTTTGGTGTGATCGCAAAGAACAATACCGTCAGCGGCCGGCGTTCCGTGTCGGTAAATGCCATACCGGCAACGGGTACCTGCACTTTGCCATCATTTGACAATAATTTCAAAGCAGCTTCGGTTGACGCCCCGGTAACAGGAAGGCAATTTACTTCCAGCGCACTGACGGCATCCACGCAGGTGAAACTCACGATAAAGAATTTAGACGATATTACCTCATCCGGAAGTTATGATCTCTATTACCAGGTCAACAATAACCCTGCAGTAATGGAATCGAATGCAACTGCTATCTCATCTTTGGGTGCATATCAATATACATTTACCCAAACAGCAAATCTTTCTGTTCCGGGTGTGTACAATATCAAAGCCTGGGTAAAAAAATCAGGCGATACACAGGTGCAGGATGATACGGTTGCTGTTACTGTGAAGAACCTGGCCAATCCTCCTTTAACCCTTCCCGTTAGTGATGGTTTTGAAACAACCACGGCAAAGGATTATACCGGCAATACAATAGGTTTGGATGGTGATGACCGGGTTGATTTTAAAACCAATTTCACAAGGGGAAGGGCCAGGACATTTGTCAACACGGGCTTTGCATTGAATGGCAACAGGGCCATTACCCTCGATCAGTTTCCAAATGGCAGCCTGGTTACGGATAGTTTATTGGTGACGTACAATGTAAATACATATAATGCCGGTAACCAGCTTCGGTTTGATTTTAATTATAAAAATCATGGCCAGGCGAATAATCCTGATAATAAAGTATGGATACGCGGCAGCGATACCAGCCCATGGATATTGGCATATGACCTTGTTGCTAACCAGGCCGGGCTGGGTCAATGGAAACACGGCAATATCAATGTGAATGATGTATTGGGCGGAGCCTTACCACCACAAACCGCCAGTGCAGCTTTCCAGGTTAAATTCGGGCAGGAAGGCAATACATCCGCCAATGATCCCAATCCTGAATTCGACCAGGACGATGGGTATACTTTTGATGACATAACCCTTGCTGAAGCTTTGAATGATGTAGCGATCACAGGTGTTGTTTCGCCATCCCTTACAGGTTGTGGTATGGCCGGCATTGTACCCGTTTCCATCACAATAAAAAATTATAGCTCCACGCCTTTTGCCAATGTACCGGTTTATTATAGTATCAATGGCGGCACAACAGTTACGGAACTGATACCGTTCATAGGCCCTAATTCAACACAGGTATTTAACTACTCTACTTCGGCTACGCTTTCCGGTAATACAGATTACAGTTTTAATTTCTGGCTTAAAGCGCCTGGTGATAATTACAGCAGCAACGACAGTATTTTAAATTATTCTTTTCATACCAGTCCTGTGATCAGTACATTTCCTTATCTCGAAGGTTTTGAAAGTGGCGATGGCAACTGGTATCAAAAAGGTACCAACAGCAGTTGGGAATGGGGAACTCCTGCAAAAACAATTATCAATAAAGCAGCAAACGGCAACAAGGCATGGGTGACTTCTTTAACGGGTAGTTACCGGAACAACGAATTATCTTATTTATATTCCCCCTGTTTTGACCTGCACACGCTTACACAGCCGGTGTTGTCATTCAGCCATATTTTTGATATTGAAGACGATTGCAACTGCGATTATACCTGGGTAGAATATTCTGCTGATGGCGGTGTAACCTGGAATCGTTTGGGCACCAACGGATCAGGAGTAAACTGGTACAATGATCAAAATGGTCAATCACAATGGCAAACCTCCATTACCAAATGGCATGTAGCCAGTTGCGATATACCCACTACAGCAAGCAATGTTCGTTTCCGTTTTGTGATGTCGAGTGACGCCGGTTTTACTACAGAAGGAGTTGGCATTGACGATATTCACGTGTTCGATAAGGCTGTGATCTATACCGGCCCGCAGTTATTGAACACAACGCAAACGGTTAGTGGCAGTAACTGGATACATTTTACTTCGGGCGGAACACGTATTGCCTCGATCAATGCAAACGGGCAAAATCTTGGAAGCACTTCGGTAGACGTTTATCCTTATTCCGGCCCGGTCAGGTACGATAACAATGAATATTATTTAGACAGGAATATAGTGATACACCCGGCCATAGCACCCGGCAGTAGTGTATCTGTACGGTTTTATTTTACAGACGCGGAAGCAAAGAACCTGCTGGCTGCAACCGGCTGCGGAAGCTGCGAAAAACCCGGCGACCCTTATGAATTGGGCGTAACAAAATACAGTGGCACGACGATACAGGAAAACGGCACACTGGCTGATAATTTACCCGGTGGTGTGTACCAATTCATATTCCCTGCAAATACTGACATCATACCTTATGATAATGGCTACTATGCAGAGTTTTCTGTAAACAGTTTCAGTGAGTTCTGGCTAAGTAAGGGACCTATTGGTGTGATCAATCCTTTATCTCTGAACCTGATCTCATTTGAAGCCATCAAACAAAATAAAAAAATATTATTGCAATGGAACACCGATAATGAAATCAATACCAGTAAGTTTTCGGTGGAAAGAAGCCAGGACGGAAGAAATTATTCATCTATTGGAGAGGTCACAGCATTGAACCGGAGCGGGATTAATTCGTATAGCCTCACCGATGCACAACCTTTTGCAGGATTAAATTTTTACCGGTTAAAACTGGTGAACAGGGATGGATCATTCCAGTATTCGCCCATACGACAGATCAACTTTTCGGCCGACGATGATGATATAACGGTATACCCTAACCCCGTTTTGAATGCAAAAATATTTATTGCGTCTTCTGCTAATTGCAATAACGCGGTGATATATGATGCCACCGGCAAGCTGATAAAAAGCTATGTGTTGCAGGGAAGAAATAATGAGCTGAACCTGGCAGGTATTGCCAAAGGAGTGTATCAACTTAAAATATTTACAGATCATTCTGTTCAGGCCAAAAAGATCGTGGTACAATAGCCAAATAATTATTATCCATTGAATGCTCCTGTATAAAAATTTTTCAGGAGCATTTTTATTTATTTGTATCTTACCTCAAAAAAAGCAGTATGGCATTACAACCATGGCGCACCGGGATAATTACCCGGATAGAAAATGAAACTGATGATACAAAAAGATTCTGGATCGAGATCCCTGAATTACCTTCTTTTGATTTTATTCCCGGCCAGTTCATCACACTCGACCTGCCCATTCATGAAAAGCCCAATAAACGCTGGCGCAGTTATTCCATAGCGTCGTGGCCGGATGGTACAAACGTGTTGGAATTGGTGATCGTACTGGATAAACTGGGTGCTGGAACGCCTTATCTTTTTAACCAGGTACATGTTGGTTCAGAATTGATTTATCGCGGGCCCCAGGGCGTTTTTATCATGCATGAACCTTTGGAAAATGATATTTACCTCGTCTGCACAGGTACCGGTATCGCCCCGTTCAGGAGCATGATACATCATATTAAAAATAATAACATTCCCTACAAGGAAATTTTTCTCATTTTCGGATGCCGTACGCAAAGTACCCTTTTATATTATGAAGAATTTAAAAAACTGAATGAAGAGATGCCGGGCTTTCATTATATCCCCACTTTATCCAGAGAAGAATGGGAAGGTAAAAGCGGCTACGTGCACCCGATATATGAATCGCTGTGCAGTGAAAGGAAGCCCGCCAATTTCTTTTTATGCGGCTGGAAGGGTATGATCGATGAGGCCAGGAAAAGAATCACGGATATGGGATATGATAAAAAGCAAATTCATGTTGAGATATACGGTTAATTTTTCAGCGTACTGTCAACTGTATAAATCTATGATTACAATCATTCCCGGCAATGACAAATCCAATGCATACATTCCTGGTTAGAATAATCATTTTTTCGTTAACTTGTACCATCAAAAATCCTTCATTCATTAACTGAAATGGTATGGGTGCATCTTCCATGATCGTGTTGATAATTGCAGCGCTGGCATTTTCTTTTGGAGCCGTCATTGTCGCCAGGTTTGTAACAAAAGCTACCAAAAATCCGCAGAAAGGTGAACCTTATGAATGCGGTATTCCTACTTCAGGAAAAACCCAGGTACAATTAAATGTGGGCTATTATTTATTTGCATTGATATTCCTGATATTTGATGTAGAACTGATCTTTTTATTTCCATGGGCCGTAGTTGCAAAGCATGTGGGATGGATGGCTTTGATTGAGATCGTAGTTTTCTTTTTTATTCTTTTCATGGGATTTTTATATGCGCATAAGAAAGGGGCGCTGAAGTGGATGTAAAGCCCTCCGCCCCCTGAAGGGGGAACTGATTATGAAGAAGAATTAAGCGAAGAAAAAAAAGTAATAGTTTAAATTAATGAATAACACTTCAGATAATGCAGAGTCTTTCGAAGCTCCCCCTTTAGGGGGTGGGGGGGGTGCTCAGGTTTACGAAACGCCGGGTGGCGGCATTGTATTAAGTAAACTGGATGATGTGATCAACTGGGCCCGATCCAATTCATTGTGGCCGCTCACTTTTGCCACGAGTTGTTGCGGGATAGAAATGATGGCGGTTGCTTCTGCTAAATATGATTTTTCAAGATTTGGATTTGAAGTGGCCCGCGCTTCTCCGCGCCAGGCTGATGTGATCATTATCGCCGGAACCATTGTGAATAAAATGGGACCGGTATTAAAGCGATTGTACGACCAGATGGCCGATCCGAAATATGTTATTGCCATGGGTGCCTGTGCGATCAGCGGAGGCCCTTTTTTTTATAACACCTATTCTGTGGTAAAGGGCGCCGATCATATCATACCCGTTGATGTGTATATAGCCGGCTGCCCGCCAAGGCCCGAAGCATTGCTGCACGCGCTAATATCATTGCAGGAAAAAATAAAGAGCGGATTAACAAGAGAACAAATAAAGTCAGGCATATAATTTATGGGGAACGAAGAATTGAAAACCAAAATAACGGAACTGCTTGCCACTGCCACTTTCGAAGAAGGAGGCGAATGGATCAATGTGGTTATTGCACCGCAGGATTGGTTGCACTTTGCCCAACAACTTCGCCATGATGAATTGTTACAATTCGATTTTCTTTTTTGCCTGACCTGTATTGACTGGAAAACACACCTCAGCATGGTGTATCATCTTCGTTCCACAATATACCGGCATAATATCGTTGTAAAATCAATACTCGACCGGAATATGCCGGAGATAGAATCGGTGAGCGGCATTTGGAAAACAGCGATCTTTCATGAACGGGAAGTGTACGAGATGTTTGGAGTGAATTTTTTAAATCATCCCGACCTGCGCTTATTGATCCTTCCCGATGGATGGGAAGGAAAAAACCCGATGCGAAAAGATTTTGAGGATGAAGTGAATATGATAAAACTATAGCCCCCATCCCCTAAAGGGGTGAAATTATCGAAGGGTATAAATAGATGCTTTAGTGTTAGAGTTAAAATTATAAATTAAAGAATTAATTTTTTAATAAACGTAAACAATCCCCCTTTAGGGGATAGGGGCATGATAGAAGAAATAGGCACCACCACCGACGGCGATCTGATCATTAATGTAGGGCCCCAGCATCCTGCAACCCATGGCGTATTGCACCTGGTGATCACGCTCAACGGGGAAACGATAAAAAAAGTAGAACCCCATCTTGGATATATTCATCGTTCTATCGAAAAAATGTGCGAGAGCTTAAGCTACCGGCAATTCATATACGTTACCAGCCGGATGGATTATTTATCATCACATATCAATAATCATGGTTGCGCCCTATGCGTGGAAAAAGGCATGCAGATAGAAGTGCCTCCAAGGGCACAGTCCATCCGTGTTATCATGGATGAACTCACCCGGATCGCATCACATGAATTGTGGTGGGGTGCCATGGCCATGGATATCGGGGCATTCACGCCTTTTTTTCATGCCTTTAGAGAAAGGGAAACGATCAATGATATTATGGAAGAGACCTGTGGAGCAAGATTAACGATGAATTATATGGTACCCGGCGGCGTGATGGCGGATATTCATCCCAATTTCCAGGACAGGGTTAAGAAATTTATTATACTTTTTAAATCAAAAGTGAATGAGTATGAAGAACTGCTCACAGGGAATATTATTTTTAAGAACAGGATGAAAGACGTGGGCGTTTTATCAAAAGAAGATGCGATATCTTATGGTTGTACGGGACCAACGGCAAGGGGTAGTGGCGTAAGTTGTGATACCCGCAAATGGTATCCTTATGAAATTTATGATAAACTGGAATTTGATGAGATCATAGAGACTGCCGGTGATTCCCTGGCAAGATACATGGTACGGATCAGGGAAATGAAACAATCCATTCGTATCATTGAGCAATTAATTGATACTATTCCGGAAGGCGAATTCCAGGCCAAGACAAAGGCCGTGTTGAAATTGCCCAAGGGAGAGTTTTATTCAAGGGTGGAAACGGCGCGTGGAGAGTTCGGGGTGTATATTGTGAGTGAAGGAGGTACAACTCCTTACCGGATCAAATTCCGGTCGCCGGGGTTTTCCAATCTCTCTGCACTGGATCATATGGCCCGGGGCAGTAAGCTGGGAGATCTAGTAGCGATGATGGGAACATTGGATCTGGTGATACCGGATATTGATAGGTAACCCCCTCCGCCCCCTGAAGGGGGAACTGATCGAAGCGGAGATGGTGGCGAAGATTAATAGTTTGTGACACATTAATAAATGAATAATACTTTAAATTATAAAGTCTCCAGTTCCCCCTTCAGGGGGCGGAGGGGGTATGTGGAGTTTATCAAACATAGCAGATAGCATTCATCATTGGTTGAACCAAACATTCAATCCAACATGGGCATTGATCTTTGAAATGGTCATTGCGGGTATATGCGTGATCAGTTTATTTGCCATGCTGGGATTGATTTTGGTGCTGATGGAAAGAAAAGTATCCGCATGGATGCAGATCCGTTTGGGCCCAAATCGTGTGGGGCCGAAAGGAATTTTACAATCCCTGGCAGATACCTTGAAATTGCTGGTGAAAGAAGGACTGACACCATCCGGCGCTGATAAATTATTATTTAACCTGGCGCCTTTTATAGCGATGATCGTGGCCATGCTGCTGATGGCACCGATCGCCTTTGCAAAAGATTTTCAACTGTGGGACCTCAATATTGGTGTATTATATGTGTCGGCCATTTCCTCCATTATGGTGATCAGTATTTTAATGGCGGGCTGGGCCAGTAACAATAAATATTCTTTGATGGGCGCCATGCGCAGCGGTGCGCAGATCGTGAGTTATGAATTATCGGCGGGCTTATCCATTCTTACCATCGTGGTATTGACGGGAAGTTTAAAAATATCAGACATCATCAATTCACAGGCCGATGGTTGGTGGATATTCAAGGGGCATATCCCGGTGATCATCGCGTTTGTAATTTTTATCATTGCGGTAACTGCTGAAACAAACCGGGCACCATTTGACCTTGCTGAGGCAGAATCAGAATTAACCGCGGGATTTCATACAGAATATTCAGGAATGAAATTCGCGTTGTTCTTCCTGGCGGAGTATGTAAATGTTTTTATTGTATGTGCCATTGGCGCCACTTTGTTTTTGGGAGGATGGATGCCACTGCATATCGGGCATTGGCAGGCATTTAATCACGTGATGGATTATGTTCCGTCGAGTATCTGGTTCTTTGGAAAAACATTTTTCCTGATATTCGTGATCATGTGGTTCAGGTGGACCTTTCCGCGCCTGCGTATTGATCAATTATTGAACTTAGAATGGAAATATTTGTTGCCCATCAGTATGATCAACATATTGCTGGCAACGGCGGTGGCGATATTGGGGTGGCATTTTTAAGGCCTCACCCCAACCCCTCTCCAAAGCCTGCCTGTCGGCAGACAGGGAGAGGGAACTGGAAGAATGACCCGAAGATAAGTGCGGAGAATGGTGTGTTGAGAATTGAAAGTTTCAGGTTTTAATTATAGAGGACTTTTTTAATAAACGAAATCAAACTCCCTCTCCGGCAGGAGAGGGTTGGGGTGAGGCCAACATTATGTTTATAAAAGATTACATAAAAGATGTCTTTGGTGCAGTCAAATCACTGCTCGTAGGCATGCGTCGCACGGGTTATTATTTTACGCATCACAAAGAGATCATCACGCAGCAATACCCGGATAACAAAGCCACATTGAATTTGCCCGCGCGTTTCAAGGGCGAAGTTGTGATGCCTCATGATGAGAACAATGAACACCGCTGCACAGGCTGTACTGCATGCGAACTGGCCTGCCCCAATGGTACCATTAAAGTGATCACCAAATTTGACATTACGCCAGAAGGCAAAAAGAAAAAAGCAATTGATAAATTAGTGTACCACCTGGAATTGTGTACCATGTGTAATTTATGTATTATCGCCTGCCCGTCTGATGCGATCGTAATGGCGCAAACATTTGAGCACAGTGTATTCGACAGGAGCAAACTGACAAAAATCTTAAATAAACCGGGTTCAAAAATCATGGATGGAGTAGAATAATGAGCGGATCAACAATCATATTTTATTTATTGGCAGCGCTTATTTTAGTGAGTGGCGCAATGGCTGTTACGACCAGGCAGATCTTTCGTGCAGCGATTTATTTATTGTTTTCATTAATAGGAATAGCCGGCCTTTTTTTCTGGCTGCAGTACGAATTTATTGCCGCGGTACAAATCGTGGTGTATGTAGGCGGTATCGTGGTATTGATCATCTTTTCCATTTTCTTAACACAAAGTGCAGGGGAACTATTACCCAAACAAAAATTGGGGAGGCAGCTCTTTTCGGCGTTGGCTGCATTTTGCGGGTTTGCATTAACGATGGTGCAGGTGTACCAGCATAATTTTATCAAAACAACCGCTCCTTCTGTTGAGCCATCGGTAGCCAATATAGGAAACCAGATGCTGGGAGTGAACAGTAACGGATATGCGCTGCCATTTGAGGTGGTGAGTATCCTTTTGCTGGCTGCCATGATCGGGTGCATTGTAATTGCGATGCGTACCCCGAGAGAAGTGATGAACCATGAATTATAATTTTAATAAATAAATATTGAACAAGGAGCAAGGAATGCTGAATGACGAAGTAAATGCCGGTTCAATATTTTACATTCTACATGTATGAATAATCCAGGTTTATATCATATTCTCTTTATCAGCACAGCGCTCTTCTTTATAGGCATATACGGTTTCTTTACCAGGAGAAACCTGGTGACCATGCTGATGAGCATTGAACTGGTATTGAATAGTGTGAACCTGAATTTTATTGCATTCAATAAATACCTGTGGCCAAACAGGCTGGACGGGGTTTTCTTTGCCATATTCATCATCGCTATTGCCGCGGCAGAAGCAGCAACAGCTATTGCTATCATTATTAATTTATACCGGAGCCATAAATCTATTGATGTGGAGAATGCGGAAGAGATGAAATTTTAACCCCCTCCGCCCCCTGAAGGGGGAACTGATTGTGGAGGAGAATAAAGCGAAGATGATTACGGAAAATGATGTTTTTAGAATTGAAGGTTATTTAGTTTTTAATTTAGAATAATAAGTAAGAATTATAGAAGAATTTTTTAAATAAACGAAATCGTCCCCCCTCTCCGGCAGGAGAGGGCTGGGGTGAGGCCAAATGCCAAACCTAACCTACATAGCGCTAATCCCCTTACTGCCATTGGCAGGATTTCTGCTATTGGGAATATTTGGCAGAAATTATTTTAAAAATACTTCCGGTATCATCGGAACAACATTATTATTGGTATCTGCAGTGCTGGCGATCTATACCGCTTATGGATATTTCTTTGAATATGGTAAGGTAGGTGGTGTGTATCAAAAACTGGTTCCCATTCATTATGTCTGGCTGGAGTTTTCCAAAGGTGTTTCCATTGATATGGGTATCATCCTTGATCCCATTTCTGTGATGATGCTGGTGGTGGTAACATTTGTTTCACTGATGGTGCATATTTACAGTCTCGCCTACATGAAGGGGGAAAAAAGATTTCCTACTTACTATGCATTTCTTGGCCTCTTTACTTTTTCCATGCTGGGACTGGTGATATCTTCCAATATTTTCCAGATGTATATTTTCTGGGAACTGGTGGGCGTTTCCTCTTTCTTATTGATCGGGTATTATTACGACCGTCCCAGTGCCGTGGCAGCATGCAAAAAAGCGTTTATAGTTACCCGTTTTGCTGATGCAGGATTTTTGATCGGCATATTGATCCTTTCTTTTTATTCAGGAACACTTGATTTTAATACACTGATCCAAAAATTAACCTCACCCGAATCCGCTGAATTGAAGGATGCGGTAGCCGCTTCTTTCCTTGGCATCTCTGCATTAACCTGGGGATTGGTATTGGTATTTATTGGCGGCGCTGGAAAAAGTGCGATGTTCCCTTTGCATATCTGGTTACCAGACGCGATGGAAGGCCCTACCCCAGTTTCTGCATTGATACATGCAGCCACAATGGTGGTGGCCGGAGTTTTTTTAGTGGCAAGATTATTTCCCGTGTTCGCCATTTCGGCTCCTGAAGCACTGAACCTGGTGGCTTACGTGGGGGCAGCCTCCGCATTGATAGCTGCCGTCATCGCCTGTACGCAGACGGATATTAAAAGAGTGCTGGCCTATTCCACCATGTCACAAATTGGATTTATGATGTTTGCCCTGGGTGTGTCAAAATATGGCGGAGAAGACGGGTTGGGTTATACAGCTTCCATGTTCCACCTCTTTACACACGCTATGTTCAAAGCATTGTTATTTCTCGGTGCAGGCGCCGTGATACATTTTATTCACAGCAATGAAATGAAAGATATGGGCGGGCTCAGAAAATATTTACCCGTTACCCATATTACATTTTTAATTGCCTGCCTGGCCATTGCGGGGGTACCGCCTTTTGCGGGTTTCTTCAGTAAAGAAGAAATTTTGCTGGCAGCATACCAGCACAATATCATCGTCTACTATATAGCGTTATTTACTTCGGGGTTAACGGCTTTTTATATGTTCCGTTTATATTTTAATATTTTCTGGAACAAGGAAGCCGATCTTCACGGTGAACATAAAAGCGAAGGGGGCTTTGCATTACTGATGCCATTGGTGGTATTGGCAGTGGGTGCGGCTGCCGCGGGTTTTATCCCATTCGGAAATTTTGTGAGTACCGATGGAACAAAACTGGACAGTACTTTTCATCTGCAATTTTCCATCGCCCCTGTGGCGATCGGGCTGATCGGGATCTTTACAGCCATGTGGTTGTATAAAAAGCAAAATGACAGGCCGGATAAAATTGCAGCATCATTAAGCGGTTTGTACAAAGCAGCCCTGCATAAATTTTATATTGATGAACTGTATGTTTTCGTCACCAAAAAAATACTGTTCAATTTAGTGGGAAGGCCGGCAGCCTGGTTCGATAAAAACGTGGTGGATGGATTAATGAATGCTACCGGTAAAACCACGCAAACTATTTCAGAAAAAATAAAAGGAATGCAATCAGGAAAAGTACAGCAATACGCCATTTACTTTTTAATAGGTGTGATGGGGCTTGCAGTGCTGTTCATTTATTTGTGGAAATAATTATTCATCATGATTTAAGATTTTAATGAACCTCTCTTTACTCATATTACTTCCATTACTGACGGCTGTTGTCATCCTGCTGATGCGGAATGCTAACCAGGTGAAGTGGGTGGCACTGATCGGTTCCACTATTCAATTTATATTGGCCTTTGTATTGCTTTTTGCTTTCAGGAATGAAAGAGCTGCCGGAAATAATGTACAAATGTTATTTGAACAGCAATACAACTGGTTCCCTTCCTGGCATATCACTTATCATTTGGGTGTAGATGGTATTTCTGTAGCGATGATCCTGCTCACGGCATTTGTGGTCATTGCGGGTGTATTGGTTTCCTGGAATGTAACAAAAATGACAAAGGAATTTTATTTCCTGCTCATCTTATTGAGCCTGGGCGCCTATGGATTTTTTATTTCACTCGACCTGTTCATTCTATTTTTCTTTTTAGAGATCGCGGTCATTCCGAAATATTTGCTGATCGGTATCTGGGGGAGCGGCAAAAAAGAATACAGCGCCAATAAACTGGCCCTGATGTTAATGGGCGGCTCTGCGTTGGTGTTAGTAGGGTTGTTGGGCATTTATTTTAATACGCCGGAAAGAACTTTTGACTTGTTAAGATTATCTCAACTGCACATTTCTCCTGAGGCGCAAAAAATTTGTTTTCCTTTATTATTTGTCGGCTTCGGTGTATTCACTGCCATATTCCCTTTTCATACCTGGGTACCGGATGGCCACTCTTCGGCACCCACGGCGGGTTCTATGTTTTTGGCGGGCATCTCCATGAAACTCGGCGGCTACGGGTGTTTGCGGGTAGCCACGTATATCATGCCGGAGGGCGCAAAAGAATATTCTACAATAATTATTGTGTTGTCCACCATCGCTATCATATATGGTGCGTTCGCTACGATGATGCAGAAGGACCTGAAATACATGAACGCATATTCATCCGTGAGTCATTGCGGGTTTGTATTATTGGGTATTGGAATGCTTACCAGGACTTCCATGACCGGCGCTGTAATGCAAATGGTATCGCATGGCTTGATGACGGCCCTTTTCTTTGCTGTTATTGGAATGATCTATGAACGTACGCATACACGGCAGGTAAATGAAATGGGCGGACTGCTGAAAGTAATGCCATTTATTATAACGATATTATTTATCGTTGGACTGTGCTCATTGGGATTGCCCGGCCTGAGTGGTTTTGTTGCGGAGATGACGGTATTCATGGGGTCCTGGCAACACCCCGATCCGCTTCACCGCGTGGCTACTATTTTAGCCTGTTTGTCGATAGTGGTAACGGCAGTGTATATACTAAGAGCAATTGGCCAAACAGCAATGGGTCCATTAAAAGCGGGTTACAAAAATTTGACTGATGCTGCCTGGAATGAAAAACTGGCGGCCATTATCCTGGTCATCGGTATTGTGGCGATCGGTACAGCCCCTTTCTGGCTGAATGACCTGATCAGCCCGGGCACAGAATTAATCATGCAGAAAATAAGACTGGCACAATAATAAATAATGAAGACTGGACAAGGGATGCGGAATAACGAAGTATTGGATATTTAAAAAAAATATATTGAACGATTTTCTAACAGTAATGAAATCTGAACTGGTGATCACCTGCATCATCTTCCTGCTATTGCTTATTAAATTAGGCAAAGGAATGAAGAATGAATCCATGTTGCTGCTGATACAGGTGCTGTTATTGCTGAATTTTGTTGCAGGATTCTTTTTTAATACCGAAGGGAGTTTGTTTGATGGTATGTACCATACCAGTTCATTGATCATTTTTCAAAAAAATATTCTCAGCCTTGGGGTATACCTCATCTCTTTATTATTTGCCAACTGGTTTAAAAAGAGTGCGCATATGCCGGAGTTTTTTATCCTGATGTTATCAGCATTACTGGGCATGTTCTTTATGATATCCAGCGGTAACCTCCTAATGTTCTTTTTATCATTGGAACTCTCTACCCTCCCGGTTGCAGCCATGGCCAATTTTGACCTGGAGAAAAAAATATCATCCGAAGCAGCCATGAAGATGATCTTATCATCCGCCTTCTCCTCGGGCATTTTATTATTTGGTATTTCATTGGTGTATGGCGCCACGGGCACTATCAGTTTTGCAGCATTGCCTGCCCTATTGGACGGAAGCCCGATGCAGGTTATGGCATTTGTTTTCTTATTTGCTGCATTTGCATTCAAGTTATCCATTGTTCCTTTTCATTTATGGACAGCCGATGTGTATGAAGGAGCGCCTATAGCTGCGACGGCTTTCTTATCGGTGATTTCGAAAGGTTCTATTGCTTTTATTTTTATGTCGGCTTTATACCAGGTCTTTGGGTCAATGCATGAAATATGGTATAATATGGTGATGATCTTATCCATTGCAACCATGATCATCGGCAACCTCTTTGCATTGCGGCAACAGAATATCAAACGCTTCCTTGCCTTTTCTTCCATTGCACAGGTAGGTTTTATTTTGGTGGGCATCAGTAGTAATGCTAGAGAGGGCACCTCATCTGTTGTTTATTTTATACTCGTGTATGTGTTCTCCAACCTGGCTGCTTTTGCGGTGGCAGCAAGCATTTCATCACAAACCGGAAAAGAAAGGGTGGATGATTATAAAGGGCTATACCAGACCAATCCTTTTTTAAGCTGGGTATTGGCATTGGCCTTATTTTCATTGGCTGGCATCCCGCCTACAGCGGGTTTCTTTGGTAAATTATTTTTACTGACGGCAGGCGCATCTAAAGGTAGTTATATGTTCATTGCGATCGCAGCATTGAATATGATCGTTTCATTGTATTATTATTTAAGGTTGATACGTGCCGTGTTCATGGATAAGAATGAACAGCCGATCGAAAAAATAAAAGTTGACCCTTCCACAAAATTAGGCTTGATCATTTGCGGGGCAGGTATTGTACTCACAGGATTACTGAGCTGGATATATGATTACATACAATCATTAAATTAATTATTTTGAATTTTATATTATGAATTTTAAATGAACACCCGCATTCAAAATTTAAAATTCAACATTTAAAATAATAAAGAAAATGGCCATAAATAAAAATCATGAATTTGAAGAACTTAATGGTATTAAATGCGGCATTGTAGAAAAGAATGTAGCACCAGAACGTGTCGCCTTCTTAAAAAAAATATTGGAATACAATCATTTTACTGTTATAGCGATTCCTTCTCCGCCACCGAAAGTTGTGGCTGCACCTGTTGTTGCAACTGAAGATGGTACTGCACCGCCGCCAGTCCCACCACCGGCTGCACCCGAAACTTTTACTGTAGGGGTTACTGATTATACATTTAATCCCATTAATGCCATTTTTGGAAGGCTTTTGCATACGCCCGACGGGCATGTGGTTACGCTGGCCTACTGGCACCAGCAGGAAAAAATATCGCATGATGAGATACCCTATTATGAAGATATTGTTTAAGATCCTTCTTGCTTATTGATATTTATTTCCCTGAAAACAATACATGTACCGGTGGCGCATACCCTTTTATTGTAAACAACCATTTATTGCCATTTGTATCCGGCCTCCTGTACTCGCCGCGCCGGGTATATAAAGCCACGGCTCCGCCATCGCCATTCCCGATTGCGCCAAAAAAAGGCGGTGAATACACTTTGATCATCGCGATATCTGCCGTATTCACGCCCAGCAATTGCTCCAGGTCCACGGCGATCTCATCAATATAAAATGATTTCATTTCATGCCCATGCCATTTAATGGTCATATTTCCATATTCCCCTGTGGATACATTCAGGCCCGGCACCTGTGTTCGCAGGTAAGACATACAATCCGGGAACGATAAAATATTTTCATTGTCAAGACAGTCAATTATTCTTTCCCCCGGGTCATTGAATAATGCTGTACTGTACATTTCATTGAATTTTTGCAGGTTGGTTTTTTTTACCCCCTTTACTTTTACGTCCTTTAATGTTTTGTAATTATCGTTAGCAGGGATTACATTTTTTATCGAATCATTTATACCAGTTGACTTGCCGGGTTCGGGATGGTGCGGTATTGCAGCCCGTTTTATTTCTTCAGTGAAGATGAGGTTGGTAAAGTTCAGTGAGAAGGGATATCCATTTAAAGTAACATCCGGGTGATCCTTTGATTTGGGTGAATTGGCATAATTGAATATAAGACTGGCCTTGTTTTCAAATACCATTGGTGGAAGGCTGAACATATTGGCTTGGTCCAATACAATTTCCTTATTAAAGAATTTTTGATTTTCGGTGAGAAGGATCGCTTTAACAGCCGATAGATTTTTGTGATTATTTACCCGGCCTGAAATGGTAAATATGCCCGGGGAAAAATATGCCCGGAGTGTAAGATCATCATTAATGCCCGGGGGCATGACCAAACAAAAAAGCGATTCGGAATCAATGACCGGCAGAAAAAATGTATCTCTTAGATTACTGGTCTTAAGTGAAGCCGTACACATCAGGCTACTCGGTTTTTTGTAGCTGTTAATGGTAACCGTTAGCCATAACGAATCGTTACCGGCTGTTTGCTCTAACCTGATCTTTACAGGAGGAGCTTCACTTTGTGCAATGCTGCTGTAGCCGGATAATAACAGGACAAATGCTATGAAAAAATATTTTCGCGACATGAGCTTGGCTTGATCACAAAAATTAAGCGGAATTTTCCGTAAATATTATTTAAGTTTTTCGGTTAACAGGTCTTTAACTTCAGCCAATGCAATTCTTTCCTGCAGCATTGTATCCCTGTATCTTATTGTTACAGTATTATCTTCTTTTGTCTGGTGATCTATGGTAACACAAAACGGCGTGCCGATAGCATCCATCCGGCGATATCGTTTACCGATCGCGTCTTTCTCTTCATAAAAACATTGAAAAGATTGTTTGCATTGATCCATCAGCTCCCTTGCAATTTCAGGAAGGCCATCTTTTTTTGTTAAAGGAAGAATGGCTAATTTGGTTGGAGCGATGATCGCAGGTATGCGCAAAACCACCCGGCTGTCTTCTGTGCCGTCTTCTTTGGCCCATTTTTCTTCGGCATAGGCCACGCTTAAGATAGTGAGCACCAAACGGTCAAGCCCAACCGAAGTTTCCACAACGTATGGAATGTAGTTGCCATAAGGCTTTCCGGCCTCATCCAGGTCATTGTCGAAATACTGGATCTTCTTTTTACTATACTCCTGGTGTTGTTTCAGGTCGAAATCGGTTCTTGAATGAATGCCTTCCAGCTCTTTCCATCCAAAAGGGAATTCAAACTCGATATCCAGTGCCGCATCGGCATAATGGGCCAGCTTAACGTGGTCGTGAAAACGCAGTTTGGCTGCGGGTATACCCAAACTTTCATGCCATTTTATTCTTTCCTGCTTCCAGAAATCATACCATTCCATTTGCGTGCCGGGGCGCACAAAGAACTGCATCTCCATCTGCTCAAATTCCCTCATCCTGAAAATAAATTGCCTTGCAACGATCTCATTACGGAAAGCCTTACCCGTTTGCGCAATACCAAAGGGAATTTTCATCCTGCCCGTTTTTTGCACGTTCAAAAAATTCACAAAAATGCCCTGTGCGGTTTCGGGCCTTAAATAAATGGTATTTGTTTCTTCGGCCAGACTTCCAATTTGTGTGCTGAACATAAGGTTAAATTCACGCACATCGGTCCAGTTGCAGGTCTTGCTGATGGGGCATTTGATATTATTGTCTTCAATTAATTTTTTTAAGCCCGCAAAATCATTTGTTGCAAGCAAGGAATCCATCGTTGCAAGTAAATCCTTTGCCAATTGCTCATTGCCCATTGCCCGTTGTTCTTCTGCGTACCCTTCAATTAGATGATCAACACGATAGCGTTTATTGCTGTCTTTATTATCTATCATCGGGTCGCTGAAATTATCCACGTGGCCGCTGGCCTTCCATACTGTAGGGTGCATGAAGATGGCTGCATCAATACCCACAATATTATCGTGCAGTTGTGTCATGCTTTTCCACCAATGATCACGGATATTCTTTTTAAGCTGGGCACCGTTCTGACCGTAATCATACACTGCTGCAAGGCCATCATAGATCTCTGATGATTGAAAAATATAGCCATACTCTTTGCAATGCGAGATCAGTTCCTGGAATTTATTTGTTTCGTTTGCCATGGCTGCAAAAGTAAAAAATAATCACCTCAAACGGTGATTGTTTGAATATTATTACTCCGGCATTTTATCAATGTGCATCTGCAGTGGCGTCGCAGTCCGTTCAACTTTATATCTTTGGGCATCATTGGCTTCCTGGTCAAAGGTTATTATGCTATTGTTACAAACATTAAAATGGAAAGGCTAAATGAATACCATTGTTGATTTCCCCGAGAGTAAACCATCAATTTTAGAAAGATTCGGATTGTATTACCTGAACCTGTTCAAACGCATCGACAGGAGCCATAGTGTATTTGATCTTACGGATGCTCAACTTTCAAAAAAAGTAAATAATATAACCATTAAGGGAATGTTCCTTTCTTCATTGATCGGCATTGCCTGCGTTTTTCCAACGGTGTGGGTAGACGTTCATTTTACAGACAGCCCTTTTCTCATACATTATGGATGGGTTGCGCTGGTTACCCTGGTTTCCATATTGATAGAATTTTACGTCCTGTTTATCATCGCACTAAAAGCAGTGTATGAAGTTAGTGACCTCATTAATATGCACGCAACCAAAAGCGAACTGACTGATGACAGCGTGTTCAGTGTAAGGCATATCCTGGCAAGAACAGCACTGGAATTACCCGATCCCAAATTAAAGGTATTGGGCATTGATCCGTTTGAGCGCGTCTCAAAAAAGAATTTATTTGTACTCGGTTTATTATACAAGGCAAAGATCCTAGTTACCAACTTTGTGTTGAAGTATGGCCTGAAATTCACTGTTGGCAATACTTTGCTGGGCATCCCGGTGTTGTACGAGGCCCTGCCGGTAGAATGTTTCTGGAACTGCATGGTGATCAGGAGGGTGGTGCACGAAGCGAGGCTGAGGTTATTTGGTTTTGCCCTCGCGCACGAGATCGCCAATACTGTGGTGAGTGATAAATTGCTGGAACAGTTATCACCATTGGCAAGAACGGGCTGTATCCGTGCCATTGGAAATGCCGTGGTGATGACACAGAATTATCATCCCAATATGATCATTTTGCTGATGCGTTTTCAACTGATATTACAGATCGATGAGGAGAATAAATATGACGACTGGGGTTTGTTTTTGGATACACTTAAAAAAGTGAATGAACAGGAACGGAATTTTTTATTGGACCTCTTTACGGTATCTGCTGCATTTGATGGAAAACTCTCTCAACTGGAAGAAGACCATTTAAGGGAAGCTTATGGTGATGATTATGATCTGTACTATCCAAGGCTGCACCGGCTTACGGAATGTTTAAAAGACGGTAAATTAAATGAGGCACTGGCCTTATGCAAACTGGATTTTATTGCAGGATAGTAAGCTGGGGGCTTCCGCCGCTAAATAAAGAAAAGAATTACATAAATAAATTATAAAGCAGCTGGCTTATCGGGTATTTCAACAACTACTTTTTTTTCTTCGGGCTGCTCCTGGACAGATTTTTCGGATTCCACTTCTATCTGCTGCACCCACACCGCATAATTATTGGGATATATCCTCGACCCTGTATGCACCGCATACACGTGGGTGAACACTGCGCCAAAATATAAAATCATCGCCGAATAATACACCCATAACAACATCACTATAATGGAGCCCGCAGTTCCATAAGTGGTAGAAAGCTGGCTATGGCCCAAATAATAGCCGATCAAAAATTTGCCCCCCATAAAAAGAATGGCGGTGGTAATGGCCCCGGCCCTCACATGTTTCCATTTTATACGGGCATCGGGCAGTACTTTAAATATCATTGCAAATAATAAAGTGGTGATACCGAATGTGAGAATAAGATTAAATATATACACTACTATCACTGTCAGTTCGGGAAATATCTGGGTAAGCCGGTTAATGAGCGTATCCATCAACCCGTTAAAAAGCAGGGACACCAGCAATAAAAAACCAAGGCTTACCACAATGGAAAAAGAAAGTACGCGGTTAAAAAGTAATTTCAGAAAGCCCGTTCCCTTGCGCGGTTTGGTTTTTAACTTCCAGATATGGTTGATGGAGTCCTGTATTTCACTGAATACACTTGTGGCGCCGATCAGTAAGGTAACAACTCCCACGATCCTTGCAAAGTTGCTGCTATGTGACAAAGCCGCGCCACGGATCGTTTGTTGTACCTGCAAAGCGGCATCAGTTCCTATAAACCCGGAGATCTGGTGAAATAATGTTCCTTCAATGGCAGCCCTTCCGTAAAAAATATCACTTATTGAAATTACAATGATCAGCATGGCAGGCAATGAAAAAATGGTATAGAAGGCCAGGGCAGCACTTAACTTAAAAACTTTGTTATCAATAAAATCAGAAAATGATTGTTTGAGGATCGGCCAGATATCTTTTATCAACAATTTCATACGGTCATTGTAGTTTTTCATTATTGCGATGTCGTTCCTCATCCCGGGTATTCTTTTTCTCGAAATTCTTTTGCAGTGCTGCTGTTAAATCCACACCTGTTTGGTTGGCGAGGCAGATCAAAACCCATAATACATCGGCCATTTCATCGCTCAGTTCTTTTCCTTTATCAGTTTCTTTAAAAGATTGTTCGCCGTATTGTCGCACCATCAACCTGGATAGTTCACCTACTTCTTCCATAAGTATGCCAAGGTTGGTAAGTTCGTTGAAATATTTTACGCCAACGGTTTTTATCCAGTTATCAACTTGTTGTTGGGCTTCATTTATGGTCATGATTACACGAATTACATGAATGTTTAAAGTACAATTCTTTTCCAGGTCAATGATCTTTCTCCAAAGTTAATGATCAATGCCAGTTTCATTCCTGAAACAGCTAAATAGCTGAGTGCCTGGGCTAAATGGTTATTTATAATTGAAAGAAGCAGATTTTACCTCAATGATAATAGAATCAAACACAACGAAATCGGCCAGATATGGGTTGCGCAGGATCCTGTCTTTATACTTTACCGTAAATCTTTTTTCTCTTTCGTATAATATACATTCTTCTATGAAGTCTATCTCCATAGCATCTTTATAATTAATTTCTTTCAAACCCATGCCCAGAGCTTTGTGAATATTCATACAAACTCCCACGATTTTATAAGATTCTTCCTTAAATAAAAGTTCTGACATTGCAAGGGTACAATTAGTGTAACCTGCCTGCCGGCAGTCAGGTTCGTAAAATCCGTGGAATAAAATTATTCTTTATTTTTCGTATCCATCCAGATCGTTACCGGCCCGTCATTTAAAAGAGAAACCTTCATGTCTGCTCGCCTTTTTTTGTGGCGGCGTGTAAAGTAAACTGGCTTACCAGGAGTAAATCACCGCCCGTATCTTTCAGGGAGATATTCGGTACTTTATTGAAATCATCAAAAATGCGGAGGTTGACGATCTTGTTGCTCAGCCATTCAATGTCTTCATCTGTATCCGCATCTTCAATGCCGGCAAAAACCAATAGGCCGCTTTCAATTGAAGACACGGTCTTTCCATCAATTGTTACTGTAGCAAGGGATACCCTTTGTATGATAGCTCTCATGGTATAAAGGAAGAACCCGGTTTAATTATTTTGTTTTTGATGATATTAAAAGTGATATAGCGGCAAGGGGTAGGGGCACCCACCAAAAATCTTTCAATTCGGTTAAATGACTGTTGTTTTTCCCGATCATATACATCGCAATGGATGCCGTGATACATACTACAGCGAGGATGGCAAAAAGGCTTTTTTTGTTCATGTTTGTTGGTTTGGTATAAAACTACTCATTCGGATTTGTGTATGCAATAGTGTGCGTAAATATATTAACCCGGCATACACGAAGATGAAGGCAGCAATATTATTTTTTATTTTTTATTTTCATTTAACCTTCAATCAGAAACAACACAGATGATAATGATCCGTATAAAAAATGAGGAAGGTTTTCCAGGTTTTTAAATTCACTGAACGATTGTTGCAAATCCAGCCAAAAACGATAAAACACCCTGAAATCAGGCAATTGAATATTTAACTGAAAATCCAAAAATTTACAGGAATTTTTTTTTAAGATCATGCCAGAAAGTGAGCAAAAGCCCTGCCCGTTTGCATTATAAATTTGTCCACTCTATTTTTCCACAAAGTGTGCATATTAAAAAGTTTGATTGTTCAATTGTAACAAATATTTTCGTTTCCCTGCAAGGGGCTTAACAATTACTTAACCTTACTAACCAACTACGATACTTTATTATGTCAACAAAAAAGCAATCTGCGAAAGGGCTTCATTTCAGCCGGCAGTTCACCCAGGATGACGTTAGTCCGTTAGATATGTTTGAATACGACTATCGCACATCAATAATTAAAAATCCAACCGGGGAAGTCGTGTTTCAAATGGACAATGTGGAAGTACCAAAACAATGGAGCCAGATTGCCACGGATATTTTAGCCCAGAAATATTTCAGAAAAGCGGGTATCCCACAGCGTGATGGAACTACCGGCAGGGAAACTTCGGTTAAACAGGTGGCACATCGTATGGCGCATTGCTGGAGGGTATGGGGAGAACGAAATAATTATTTTGCAACAGCTAAGGACGCCCAGATATTTTATGATGAATTGATCCATTCTATTTTAAACCAGGCCTGCGTACCCAACAGTCCCCAATGGTTCAATACAGGTTTGTATGAAGTGTACGGCATTACGGGAAAGCCGCAGGGACATTATTATGTGGATGCCAGGGATGGCCAGTTAAAAAAGTCGACCAGCGCCTACGAACGTCCGCAACCCCATGCCTGTTTTATTTTGAGCGTAAAAGATGACCTGGTCAATGAAGGCGGTATCATGGACCTTTGGGTAAGGGAGGCAAGGATCTTTAAATATGGAAGCGGGGTGGGTACAAATTTTTCCGGCATACGCGGTGAAGGAGAAAAATTAAGCGGCGGCGGTACCTCATCCGGCTTAATGAGCTTTTTAAAGATCGGCGACAGGGCCGCAGGTGCAATAAAAAGCGGGGGTACAACAAGAAGGGCCGCTAAAATGGTTTGTCTTGACATTGACCATCCAGAAATTGTGGAATTTGTAAACTGGAAAACAAAGGAAGAAGATAAAGTAGCGGCATTGATCGCTGCAGGATATTCCAATGATTATGAAGGCGAGGCTTACCGGACTGTGAGCGGCCAAAACAGCAACAACTCTGTGCGTATCCCCAATTCATTCTTTACGGTATTGGACGAGGATGGCGATTGGGAACTTACAGCAAGAAGCGACGGAAGGACCATGCGTAAGGTAAATGCCAGGGAATTATGGGACCAGATCAATTATGCAGCATGGCGTTGCGCAGATCCCGGTACACAATATGATACCACTATCAATGAATGGCATACCTGCCCGGAAGGGGGCCCTATCAGGGCGTCTAACCCATGCAGTGAGTATATGTTCCTGGATAATACGGCCTGTAACCTGGCGAGTGTAAACCTTCGCCGGTTTTTTGAAGAATCCAACAATACATTTGATGTAGCCGGCTTTGAATATACCTGCCGTTTATGGACCGTGGTGCTGGAAATCTCTGTGCTGATGGCACAATTTCCTTCAAAAGAAGTAGCCCAACTTAGTTATGATTACCGCACATTGGGTTTGGGATATGCCAACCTGGGTTCCATGTTAATGGTAAGCGGTATTGCTTATGACAGTGAAGATGCAAGGGGAATTGCAGGTGCCATTACAGCGATCATGACGGGTGTATCTTATAAAACATCTGCAGAGCTGGCCGGTTTCCTTGGTGCATTTGCTAAGTATGAAGAAAATAAAATGCACATGTTGCGCGTCATGCGTAACCATCGTGCAGCGGCTTATGATGCTGCAGATGCTTATGAAGGCCTTGAAATAAAACCACTGGGTATCAATGCAAAATATTGCCCGGATTATTTATTGAAAGCCGCCACCAAGGCATGGGATGATGCGGTGCAGATGGGCGAAAAATATGGTTACCGGAATGCGCAAACCACGGTGATCGCACCAACCGGCACCATTGGCCTGGTAATGGATTGCGATACTACCGGCGTGGAACCGGATTTTGCATTGGTGAAATTCAAAAAATTAAGTGGCGGGGGTTATTTCAAGATCATCAATCAAAGTGTGCCGCAGGCACTGCGTAATTTAAAATACAGTGAACCCGAAATTGAAGAGATCGTTAATTATGCCAAAGGCCATGCTTCACTGGAAAGATCCCCGTATATCAACAGGCAAACTTTAATGGAGAAAGGATTTACTGCGGAGGATATTGAAAAGCTGAATGCAGTTCTAGGCGCAGCTTTTGAGATCGGCTTTGTTTTCAATGTATATACCCTGGGAGAAACCTGCCTGGAAAGACTTGGATTCAAGCCCGGCGAATACAATGATTTTGGATGGAATTTGCTGGAAGCGTTGGGATTTACGGATGAAGAGATAGATGCAGCCAATGTATATATCTGCGGAACCATGACGGTGGAAGGGGCGCCGTATTTAAAAGATGAGCACCTTCCTGTTTTTGATTGCGCCAACAAATGCGGGCATATCGGTGAGCGCTATATTCACGCACATGGGCATATCCGCATGATGAGTGCAGCGCAGCCTTTTCTCAGTGGCGCTATTTCAAAGACCATTAACCTGCCCAATGAAGCTACAAAAGAAGAAATTGCCGATGCCTACCGGATGAGCTGGGAACTGGGGTTAAAAGCGTGTGCCCTTTACCGTGATGGTTCTAAATTATCGCAGCCCCTGAGTAATAAAAGTGATAAAAAAAGAAAACTGGATGACGTGATCAGTGAAGAAAATGCCATCGAACTCGCCGCCGAGATCTATACCATGGTGGATATGGGTAAACTCACCATTGACGACCTCCTGGACGAAATGAACAAACGGGTACAAAACAGCGCCGATACCACATTAAAACGGCAGCTGGCCATGATCGTGGAGCGCAGGGCACTACCGGCTAAGCGTAGGGGCTTTACACAGAAAGCAAAAATAAACGGGCAGGCATTGTTCCTGCGCACGGGTGAATACAATGATGGTACATTGGGGGAGATATTCATTGATATGGCCAAGGAAGGCGCTACCATGCGCAGCATGCTCAACTGTTTTGCCATCGCCATTTCCATCGGCCTGCAATACGGCGTACCACTGGAAGAGTACGTGGAAAAATTTGTGTTCACCCGTTTTGAGCCAAGCGGCATGGTAGAGCATCCGAATATTAAAAGCGCTACTTCCATTATAGATTTCATTTTCCGGTCCCTGGCTTACGAATACCTTGGAAGAAATGACCTGGTACATGTGTTGGATGCACCGGAAGTTCAGAACCTTGGCAATGCAGAATGGGATGAGAACACGCCAACCATTGGTGAACGTAAACCCGAACTAAGTGAAGTAAGGGTGATCGGTTCCCCGGGAAATGGAGCACAACCACAACCCGCCCGGGCACACCGCACTGCGCATGTTGCAAAAGCCGCAAACGGGATAGACGCAGTAAATGCAGCGGCTAAAAGTATGCAAAGTGATGCACCCGCCTGTAATACCTGCGGGCATATTACCGTGCGAAGCGGCACCTGTTACAAATGTTTGAATTGCGGGAATAGCATGGGTTGCAGTTAAACCCCCTCCGCCCCCTAAAGGGGGAACTTTGCAGTATAATAATCTAAGCTCTTTTTTGAATTTGAAGAGTTGATTTAATCTTGCTTGAACAGCACAAACATATAGAGAACCATCAGTATAAAGCTGGTGGTTTTTTGTTTGCCACAGATTACACAGATTTTCACAAATAATTTTCCCGCAGATAACGCAGAAGGTGCAGATCCGCGAATTCAGCGTTATCTGCGGGAAACCCTTTTTTGCCACAGGCAAAATTTTTCTGTGTTAATTTGTGTAATCTGTGGCTGGCTTTACTGCCCCAACCATTCCTTAAAACCATTCACCCGTTCCCGGCTTACCACAGTTTCGGCATTTGTTGCGGGTAAAATTTCCAGCTTCAGCCTTCCGCCCAGCCAGGTATGCACTTTTTTTATTGACTCGATATTTACCAGCAAATGGCGGTTGATGCGATAAAATTTATTGGGTTGTAATTGTTCTTCCAATTGCGAAAGATTATTTTCGAGCAGGTGCTTGTTGTTGTTAAAGTCAACTGCAAAGCAAAGTTTGCCATCAGCATAACAGAATGCCGTAGCTTCTGTTTTTACATAGCTGAGTTGTTGCCCTCTTTTAACCAGCAAACGTTCTTTATATTTTGTGGCATTGATCTCCTGAACCAGTTTCAGGATCTTTTCAGAAAAGTCATTGCCTTTTTTGTGATATAATTGCCGGTATTTTTCCACCGCATTCCGCAGTTCGTTTTCATCAATTGGTTTCAGCAGGTAGTCGATACTGTTAACCTTGAAAGCTTTTAAGGTGTATTGGTCAAACGCAGTGGTAAAAATTACAGGCGCGTGTATTTTTGCCTGGGAAAAAATATCAAAACTCAAACCGTCGGCAAGCTGGATGTCCATAAAAATAAGGTCAATATCACCCGCCAATTCAAAATATTGTACTGCCGAACCCACGCTATCAAGACGGCGCACCACTTCGATCTCCTCATTGATATGATGAAGCAGTTTAGTGAGCCGGTTGGCTGCCGGGGTTTCATCTTCTATGATTATTACCTTCATATTAATTTTCCAAAAGGGGAATGGACACCGTGAAATTTTCCCCGCTTTCCCTTACTATCACTTTTTTATCTCCCAGTAATTTATACCGGTTGCGGATATTATCCAGCCCGATACCGGTGGATTCATTGACCTGGTTCTTCATTTGAAGATTATTACTCACCACCAGGTTCCCGTTTTCTGCGAATACGCTTATCCGTAATGGTTTTTCTGAGGAAACGATATTATGTTTGATCGCATTTTCCATCAGTAATTGCAGGGAAAATGGCACGATCCTTTGCTTCAGTTTTTCATCCGGAACGTTGATGTCAATATCGAGGTTATTGCCAAACCTTGTTTTCATTAAAAACCCGTAGGCCTTCAACACATCCAGTTCTTCATGAAGCGGGATGCTCTTTTCATCTTTTACTTCCAGGATGTGGCGGTACACTTTCGACATCTCCTGCACAAAATCAATGGCCAGTTTTGGATCTTCCGGGATCACAGCACTAAGCGTGTTCAGGTTATTAAATAAAAAGTGGGGATTCACCTGTGTCTTTAAGGCACTCAGCTGGGCACTGAGGTTTTCTCTTTTAAGATTTTCTTTTTCCTCCACCGACTTTTTCAGTTCATTCATGAAGTAAATGCTTTCATATACAGCAATGATCATAATGGTACAGAATATTGCGGCCGAATTGGAATTGATAAGAATATTTGTGCTGAAATGCGCTTCATAACGTCCCTTAAATATCACATCATCCGTTAGCCAGCCAAGCAGGTTATTTCCGATCACGGTAAACAGGAACATGCTGACCGACTGGTGGATCAGGCGTTTGCGGACATCTTTAAATAAGGGGGTATTTACCGCGACTCCAAATCATGATCAGTCTGTCACCCGCCCACAAAGCGAGGATCACAAGGATGGTGGTAAAATATTTATCCCAGCTGAAATAGGGATACCTGTTAAAGCGGCAACCCATGAATACGATGGGCATGATAAAACTTAAAACAGGAATCGTGAATACCATCAGTGGCCCGTCATTAAATCCAATTTTACAATTTGTGCGCCTCATAAAGTAAAGTTATTAAAATTGGCAGGTATTCCGGCCTGATACCGGAAATAACCTGCCAATTTCGCCGGAAGGAATATTATTTCCCTTTACGGCCATTATATATTTCCACGGCTTCCTTTAACATGGCGATATCACCCTGTGCGGTTTTTGCTTTCTCAATTGCGGGGCCATATCCTTCAAAGGCCCGGGCAATCACATCATCAAAGTTTTTCTTTGAAAGTATTTTTAAATTATTGATCCTGTTATCATAAATGAAATAATCACCCGGTTTGCCTTCAGTGCCATTATTGAACATGGCTTCTGTACCGTTAAATGAAGGCGTTGAAGAAGCATCGCTTGCTTTTTGTAAAAAACTTAATTCACCACTGCAAACAACTTTAAAAAAATCCCCGTGAATACAAATGAACTTACCTGCCCCTGTTTCAACTGAGATCAGATCGGACCCATTGTAGTTTTTTTCTTTTCCTTCTTTGAATAAGATTACCGCAGCATCTCTTTTTATGTTGTCTTTGATATAGCCGCTTACTGTAGAATTATCAGCCAAAATAAGATTGCCTTTGCTGAATCCTTTAGGTACTTCATTTTGGGCGGTTGCCTGTAAAAAAATAATGCTGAATGCAAGGGATGAGACAAATTTTAAAATTTTCATGATCGTAGTTTTTAAATATTGATAAATTATTGTTAAGCGTATGTTTCGGGGACAATACTACCGTGGATCAGCCGCTGCTGCAATTAAAAAGGAGTGAGTTGAAGAAAAAGCGGAATGAGTTGTAAGAAACCCGTCCTGGGCAACAGGGAAACCGAAGATGGTATTAAATCCGCTGGTCATGTAAAACCCGGGACTATGTAAAAACAAAATAGTCCTTATCCATTATCTTTGTTTCATGACCTCACAATTTTTTACCTACGATAAAGGGAAAGTGATCCAGGCTTTGCGTTATCATTTTATTAGCCGCCCCGAAATAAAAGTGATGATGATACTGGTAAATGTTTTTGCGATCGTTTCAGCGGCTTTTTTTTATTTCAGAAAAGTGTCTCCGCTTGCTTTTTTGATCAGTTCGGTATTGTGGTTTTTTTTAATGATCGTCTTCTGGTTTTTGTTGCCCAGGATGATCTATAAAAAAGCCGGAACATTCCAGGACCGTTTCCAGGCAATCTTATCCGGATCGGAATTCAGGATCGAGAATGACAGGGGTGGCAGAAGCTGGCCCTGGGGCGAATTCAGCACATGGATGGAAAGCCCGCATTTTTTTCACCTGTATTTTAACAGCCGTTCTTTTTTTATTATACCTAAAGAAGCATTTGAAGGAGATGAGGTGCACGAGGCCAGGAAGATATTTAAAGCGAAGATCAAACGATAGAAGTCATTAGGTCATTAGGTCATTAGGTCAATGGGTCATTAGGTCAATGGGTCATTAGGTCATTAGGTCAATGGGTCATTAGGTCATTAGGTCATTAGGTCATTAAAGTCATTGGGTCATTGCTTAAATATAAGTTGTAAAAAATCTTAGAGTTTAATAATGACTTAATGACCAATGACTATACTTTTTCTCCAAAACTATCAGGGAATGAATATGACTATTAAAGTTTTTTCTCCATCACCACATGCGGTATCGTTACTTCGATAAACTCATCACCAACAACTTTATAACCTAATTTTTCATAAAAGCCCAGCGCCGTTTTGCGGGCGTGCATGATCAATTTTTTAAAACCTTTATCCCGGGCAACCAATTCAGCAAAATTCATCATGCTGGCACCGATCCCTTTGCCCTGTAAATTATTTTGAACAGCCATCTGCCTCAGCCGGAGACACTTGTTATCGACTTTCGTCATCAGGCAACAGGCCAGCATATCATCATCATCAAATGCACCGATGAGTATATCTTCTTTTTCCCCGGCCAGTTCATCCGGTGTATAGGAAAGGCCAAGTGGCTGTCGCAAGATCTCTTTGCGCAGCTTTATCATTTGCAGATATTCTTTAGTGCCGTGGTCTATTTGTTTTAAGGCCATAACAGTAATATTTTAACGGAATCTGTCAGTTTTGGGAAGGGAAGGGCTAACAATATACAAATTTTTTTCATTTCTTCTTACAGATGAAGCTGCCCGGGTTCATTTTTTATGTCAATAAAATATCTTTCTTAAAATTTCCTTCATTGTATAAAGCAGCAAATGATACATCTTTATTCAACATACAATGAAATACAGGTTAAGCAATAAGGGCAGGGATATATAACTGAAGAACAGGCGCCCCGGCTTTATTAATGAGCCCTGTTCAAAATGCTTATTTACCGTTCAATATCTATTTCTTTGTATTTATTGCAAAAAGTATATTTTTGCAACCAATACAAACTAAATTTTACTACCATGTCAGACATTGCAACAAGAGTAAAGAAAATAATTGTTGACAAATTAGGTGTTGATGAAGCAGAGGTTACTCCTGAGGCTTCTTTCACTAATGATCTGGGCGCCGACAGCCTCGACACCGTTGAATTAATTATGGAATTTGAAAAAGAATTTAATATTTCTATTCCGGATGAGCAGGCCGAAACCATTACCACTGTTGGTCAGGCAAATGCTTACTTAGAAGAACATGCTAAGTAATAAACGTTAATTATCACAGGCAAACTTTATGGCTTTAAAACGAGTTGTAGTAACCGGATTGGGTGCCCTGACTCCTTTGGGCAAAACTGTCGATGAATATTGGCAGGGTTTGACTAATGGGGTCAGTGGCTGTGATAATATCACACAATTCGATTGCGCTAAGTTTAAAACCAGGTTTGCCTGTGAAGTTAAAAACTTTGAACCTACCAATTATTTAGACCGCAAAGAGGCACGGAAAATTGACCGCTTTACTCAATTTGCACTCATTGCTGCAGATGAAGCTGTAAAAGATGCAGGAATCAGCAAAGAAAATGTAGATGTAGACAGGGTAGGTGTAATTTTTGCAAGCGGGATTGGTGGTATCCTCACCTTCCAGGAAGAGGTTTCCAACTTCGCGTTGAGCGATGGAACACCCCGTTTTAACCCTTTTTTTATTCCAAAAATGATCCTGGATATTGCCGCCGGGCAAATCTCCATGCGTTACGGCTTCCGCGGACCTAATTATGCAGTAGTCAGCGCCTGTGCTTCCTCAACTAACGCGATCATTGATTCCTATGATACGATCAGATTGAATAAAGCCGATATTATTATTACCGGTGGTAGTGAGGCTGTGATCTGTGCTGCAGGTGTTGGTGGATTCAATGCCATGAAAGCTTTGAGCGAAAGAAATGACAGCCCTTCAACCGCCAGCCGCCCCTTTGATAAAGACCGCGATGGTTTTGTAATGGGAGAAGGCTCAGGGGTATTAATTCTTGAAAGTTTGGAACACGCCCTGGCAAGGGGTGCAAAAATTTATTGCGAAATTGCGGGCGGCGGCGCCAGTGCCGATGCTCATCATATCACGGCACCACATCCTGAAGGGTTAGGAGCTCAGAATGTAATGAAAGTTGCATTAAAGGATGCAGGTATGCTACCTGGGGATATTGACTATATCAATGTGCATGGTACATCAACACCTTTGGGTGATATTGCTGAAACAAAAGCCATTTTAAATGTATTCGGCGACCAGGCTTATGATCTTAATATCAGTGCTACCAAAAGTATGACGGGTCATTGCCTTGGTGCGGCCGGTGCATTGGAAGCATTGGCATGTATCATGGCGGTTACAAAAGATATTATCCCTCCTACCATCAATCATTTTACCGATGACCCTGACCTGGATCCAAAATTAAATTTCACTTTCAATACCGCCCAGCATCGTACAGTAAATGCTGCGCTCAGCAATACATTTGGTTTTGGCGGCCATAATGCAAGTGTGATCGTAAAGAAGTACGTGGCATAGCGGCTCATTTTTTCTGATCGAATTCCTTCCATTTCAGTTTTGCATCTTCATCGCCGAGTTCTGCTGCCTGCCGGTATAAATTGATTGCCTGCTGAATATTTTTTTCAGTACCGTTTCCATTCTCATACATTAATGCCAGTCCCATCATCAATTCCGTATCATCTATTGATCTTTTAATTTCTTTTGTAAACAGGTCAAAAGCCTTTTGATACCATCGTTCCGCCTGTTCTTTATTTTGTTTTATTTCGTACAGGTGTGCCAGGTAATACATGCCGAAAATATTTCCTCCATCTGCAGCAGCCTGGTAATATTTCATAGCCTGGTCAGTATCGGCTTTAATATTCCCTTTTCCATATTCATATATGTTACCCATGCGATACATCCCTGCAGCCAATGCATCTTTTGTTTCAGCTTTTTGGTACCATTTTATGGCTTCTGTAATGTCGGGCGTCAAACCTCCCTTCCCATATTCATAAAAAACACCAATGAAATAAGGCGAGCTGGTTTTGTTACTTTTTGCAGCAGACTTTAAATACCATTGCAGCGCATTGGCGTCATCTTGCTGCACCCCTTTCCCATATTGATACATAGTGCCTACATTTTGCATACCAAAAGGATTTCCTGCATCTGCGGATCTTTTAAAGAGCCGCATGGCTGCTGCATAATCTCTTTTTACCCATCGCCCTTTACGATATTTTAAACCAAGATTATTCTGCGCATTTGATTCACCGGCATCGGCAGCTTTTGTGTACCATTGTATAGCAAGTACCGTGTCTTTGGGGATATCCTTACCATTATCATAAAGAAAACCGAGCATCTGCATGGCCATGGGATCACCTTTTTCTGCCGCTTTATTGTACCATCTCATTGCTTCTATACTGTCTTTGATAAGATCCTTACCTTTCATATAAAGGGTGCCAAGATTGATCATTGCTTTTGTATTGCCCAGATCTGCTGCAGCCAACAGCCAAAAAACAGATTTGGCAGAATCCTGTGTGGGGATCTTATTGTGTCTTGCAAGAATGGCAAGATCATTCATAGCGAAACTGTTACCGGCCTTTGCAGATTTTTCCAGCCATTTATAACCTTCTATAGAATCTTTTTCAACACCATTCCCTCTTATATACATTGCAGAAAGGATCATCATTGCACCTGCATTTCCTTCTTCTGCTTTTTTTCTGATCATATCAACTGGCAGGGTACGTCCAAAAATGGTTACTTCTTTCTGTGCTTTTAGTTCCATCGGAAATAAATTTATCACTGCAATTAAAATAATGAGCAGTGGAAGTATTTTTTTAAGCAAATGATCAATATGAAGCATGGGTATTAATTTTCTTGTGAATAATAAAATTACTTTTTTTTCTTTATTTGTACAGGTTTACCGGGGGTGGGGAGCAGGTAAAACAATTTCTTTCTTTTATTTTGCAATAAATAAGTTTAATTTCGCTAAAATATTTTCTTCATCGTTTTGCAATTCATAAAAAACTTTTTTAGCGGCCAGAATAAAAACAAAGAGTTTAAAAAACAACTCAATAATGTTTTAGGCTTTACCCCCGGTAATATTGCTTTATATAAAACGGCCCTCAGCCATCGTAGTGTAAGAGAAGGCGCAGATGAAAATAATGAAAGGCTGGAGTTTTTGGGCGACGCGGTGCTAAGTTCCATTGTAGCACATTATCTTTTCAGGAAATATCCTTACAAGGGCGAAGGTTTTTTAACCGAGATGAGAAGTAAAATGGTCAATCGCCAGAAGTTGAATGATATCGCATTGAAAATGGGTTTAAAAAAGATCACCTTTTATAACAAATTTGATAACTCCCTGAAAATTTCACAGATATTCGGCAATACCCTGGAGGCACTGATTGGTGCGGTGTTCCTGGATAAAGAATATTCCCGTACACAGGAATGGGTGGAAAAATATATTATTATGCCCTATCTTTTTATAGATGACCTGGAAGGGATCGAGATCAATATTAAAAACAAATTATACGGCTGGGCCAACAAAAATGGTAAAGCACTGGAGTTTGAAACACTGGAAGAAAAATTTGAGAACGGCCGGCGATTATTCACTATCGGTGCAACAGTTGACGGCGAATTAATTGCAGAAGCAAAAGGGTATAATAAAAAAGATGCCAGCCAGATCGCTGCACAGTTGGCGGTGGATAAATTAGGATTATAATTATATTCAATGTTGAATGTTTAAAATTATGCATGATGCTTTTTAACCGCCAACCATCAACCGCCAACATTCAACTATGAATTTTGGAATACTCGGAAACGGAAGCTGGGGTACCGCGCTGGCAAAAATTTTAACCGATAACGGCCAAATCATTTATTGGTGGAACCGCAGCGAAACTTCCATTCAATACATACAGACAAGATTTCATAACCCGCAATATTTAACCACTGCTCATTTTGATATTAATAAACTTCAGCTTACCACCGATGCAGCGGAAGTAATAAAAAAAAGTGATTGTATCATCATTGCTGTGCCTTCCGCTTATATTGACAATGCATTGAAAGGATTAGACCGGAATATTTTTGCAGGAAAGAAGATCATTTCTGCGATCAAAGGAATGCTGCCCGAACAGAATGTATTGCTGAACGATTATTTGAAAAATGAATTCGGTGTAAAACTGGAAGATTATTTTGCAGTACTGGGGCCCTGCCATGCAGAAGAAGTGGCTGCGGAAAAATTATCTTATCTCACTTTCTCTGGTATCGATGAAACCACTACACATGAACTGGCAGCCTGCTTTAAAACGGGTTACCTCAATACTGTGGAAAACAATGATATCTATGGGGTGCAGTTTGCTGCTGTTTTAAAAAATATTTATGCTGTTGGATCCGGCATGGCGCACGGACTCGATTACGGCGATAATTTTTTAAGTGTCTTAATCGCCAATAGTGCGGATGAAATGGCAGGCTTTTTACGCAAAGCAGGCATACAAAATATACAGGTAGGTTCCATTGAACATGATCAAACTGCCCACGGTCATCGACCAGCGACCAACGACCATCGACCAACCACCAACAATCAACTACCAACCACCAACTACGCCGCTTCCGTTTATCTCGGCGACCTGTTGGTAACCTGTTATTCGCTGCATAGCCGTAACCGTTCTTTTGGTAATATGATCGGTAAAGGATATGCTGTAAGATCTGCCCTCCTTGAAATGACGATGGTTGCCGAAGGGTATCATGCAAGTAAATGTATGCATATCATCAACGGGGCCATTCATGCAGAAATGCCCATTGCAGAAACCGTGTACAGGATCTTGTGGGAAGACCTGCCGGTAGGGGAGGGATTTAACAAAATAGAAAAAACATTAGTATAGTTTTGTATTAACTTTGGGATAAGAATTTAATCATGCCTTTCTCCTTCTCAAATATCAGCAGTATGGCTTTAATTATTATGGTGCTTTGCTTAACCGTAGCAGAAATTGTAAAACAGTTAAGAAAAAAACATGCGCACTCAGAAAAACAGGTCTGATGCAATTCCATCCGCGAATAATTTCCCTTCTCCTGTAAGTACCAGTTTTGAATCGATCCATAAAAGTTTTCCTCCCTCCTTCCACTTCTCACCCGTCACTTCCAGTCTTTTTTTAAATGCTTCTCCGAATTTCCGGCTTACCCAATCCAGGTCAAGCCCTTCATTCGTTCTCAGAGAAGTCATGATGTATTCATTCAATTTTTGCGTTGCCGTTAAAGTTTCTTTTTCAAATGGGATAATGCCTTTTTGTATGGATTGAATATATACAGCATTATTGGAAATATTCCAGTTCCTGCTGCAGCCATCAAAAGAATGTGCCGATGGCCCAAACCCGTAATAATATTGGCCCTGCCAGTAACTGCTGTTATGACGGCTACGCATACCCGGTTTTGAAAAGTTACTGATCTCGTAATGCTCATATCCTGCGGCTTCCATCCGGTGCATCAGCATTACAAATTGCCGGGCTTGTTTTTCTGTATCTACCGGCGCTGACTTTCTTAATGCGATCATTTTATCCAGCGCTGTTTTGGGTTCCACTGTTAATGCATAGCAGGAAATATGCGGAATGTTTTTTTGAATAACGAGGTCAAGATTTTTTTTCCAGTTTTCATCACTCAGCAACGGTGAACCATAGATGAGGTCAACTGAAAAATTTGTAAAACCTGCTTCATGGATCAAATCAATGCATTGCAACGATTCATCCGCTGTATGCGCCCTGTTCATCCATTTTAATTCTTCCTCCATAAAACTCTGGATACCTGTACTCAACCGGTTTATACCAATCGATCTCCATGCGGATAATTTTTTTGCGGTGATATCATCCGGATTTGCTTCCAAAGTGATCTCCATATCATCAGCAAAAACAAATCGTTTTTTTAATGCATCGAAAATTAATTTCAGGTCAGCTATATTCAAAATGCTTGGAGTGCCACCGCCAAAGTAGAGTGTTTCACAAGTCTCCCCCAACGGCGGAGATGCATGCGCAGCATCCTGCGGAGAGAGGGCCGCGAGGCCAATTTCTTTCACTATTGCATCAATCATCTCCTGCTTATATTGTAATGAAGTGGAAAAATGAAAATTACAATAATGACAGGCTTGTTTGCAGAAAGGAATATGTATATAAATGCCCGGCAAAGATTTCTGGTTTAGTCCCGGTAACTATCGGGATAATATTTTAGATTTGAATAACGGTAATGATAAAAATAAAAATGATAGGGCAAAGAAAACTGCTGTTGGCAATATTACTCCACTGCATTTTGCTGCCAACTGCCTACAGCCAACTGCCAACTGCCGTTTACCAGTTACACATTAATTTCGTCGACAAAGATAAGTCCTTTGATCTGCAGTCCTTAAAGTTACAAACCACATTTGCCAATAAGTTGTTATGCACCCGTTATATAAATAGTTTACCTGTTTTATTAGGTACCAAAGGATATCCCACTGCATCGGTGGATAGTATATCTGTGAAAGAAACTTTCTCCGATATAAAATTATTCCTGGGAAAACAATATCACTGGATAAAATTAACCCCGGCCAATATTGAAAAACGAGCCATGGACGAGAGTGGATTTACAGAAAAGGATTTTTCCGGAAAACTGTTTAATATGCAACAACTGCAGATCGTGCAGCAACGGATATTAAATTATTATGAAAAAAACGGCTATCCATTTGCTGAAGTTTTTTTAGACAGTATACAACTGGATGATGATAAGATGGAGGCACTGTTGAATTCAAAAAAAGGGCCATTGTATCATATCGACAGCACGAGGATTTTTGGAAAAGCCAGGATCTCTAAAAATTTTCTTCAACATTATTTAGGTATTTCCAACGGCAGTCTATACAACAGGGAGAAACTGGAACAGGTTAATAAACGGATCCTCGAATTGCCCTATGTACAGCCGGTGCAGCAAAGCGATATCACCATGTTGGGCTCGGGTGGCATCCTTAACCTATACCTGGCGCCTAAACGCAGCAGCCAGGCAAATTTCCTGATCGGTTTTTTGCCCGGAAGCAGCGAGACCGGTAAACTGCAACTGACTGCCGATGTAAATCTTGACCTGAAAAATGTGTTGAACTCAGGCGAATCCATTTTGGTAAACTGGCAGCAATTGCAACCCAAATCCCCGAAGCTGAACTTAGGCTACCAGCAACCTTATATTTTCAATTCATCTTTTGGGTTTGATTTTTTGTTCGACCTGTTTAAAAAAGATTCCAGTTTTTTAGAAGTGAATGCACAGGCAGGACTGCAGTATATTTTATCTTCCAATCAATCAGGTAAAATATTTATACAATGGCAGAACAGTTTTTTATTGCAAAGCGGTGTGGATACCAACCTGGTGATCGCAACCAAACAACTTCCGCCCAATATTGATGTAAGCGCAGTCAATATCGGGTTGGATTATGACTGGAGTAAAACTGATTATCGCATTAACCCAAGGACCGGTAATGAAATAAAGATCACTACGTCTATCGGAATCAAAAACATAAAAAAGAATGATGAGATCCTCAATATTAAAGACCCTTCATTTAATTATGCCGGTTTATACGATTCCGTAAAAGCAAAATCTTACCAGTTAAGGGTAAAGCTGATGGGGGCACATTATTTCCCGGTTGGAAAACAGGCAACTGTAAAAGCCGCATTGAATGGCGGTGCGTTTATCAGTCCTGGCACATTTCGTAATGAACTTTTTCAAATAGGAGGCTACCGGCTGTTAAGAGGATTTGATGAAGAAAGTATTTATGCCACGCAATATGCTGTGTTAACCGCAGAATACCGTTACCGGCTCGCCCTCAATTCATTTATGTTTGGATTTGTTGACGGTGGATGGGTTAGAAATAAATACCAGTCGGTGAATGTAAAAAATACTTTTATTGGTACAGGTCTTGGCCTTGCTTTTGAAACCAAATTTGGCTTGTTGAATATCAGCTACGCCATCGGCAAAAGGGATGACGTGAAATTTAATCTGCGGGAGGCTTCAAAAATACATTTTGGTTATGTCAATTACTTTTAAAAATGCGCCTGTTCAATGTGTTCAATTAAATCGCCCGTCAGTAAATGCGGTAACAATAAAATTCAGCATTTTCATAGCCTGATCGGTATTACATTTGCAGCTAAAATCATTGCGAAGTGAAGCAGGTATTTTTTTTCTTAATTTTTTGTTTTGTATTTCCTGTTTTATTATTGGCACAAAAAACCGATACCGGCTTTTTTAAAAATGATTCAATGGCGAGCCCAGTACCTGTTCAGCTTCCTGCCGTCCGGGATTCGGTTCTCAGATCTTTTATTAAAGAAAACAATTTATTGAACAGTACGGGCACACCGGTTTCATTGGCAGTGGAATTTAAAAAAGAGAAAAATAAGGATGCCCTGTTTTATTTACTTACCGGGTTGGTGTTGCTCCTGTCATTTTTCAGGTTTTTCTTTGCCCGTTATTTTAATAACCTTTTCAGGGTGTTTTTTAATACTTCATTGCGGCAAAGCCAGCTTACTGACCAATTGTTACAGGCTAAACTACCTTCATTATTGTTCAACCTGTTTTTCATTCTCAGTGGCGGACTGTATATTTATTTTATCCTGGGTTATTATCATTGGGTGAATGAACAAAACAACTGGATAGTTATTAGCTCCTGTATAAGTATATTGGGTTTTATTTATTTTTTAAAATTCTGTACCCTCAAATTCACAGGTTGGATAACAGGGTATAAAGAAGAAACCAATACCTATGTATTCGTTTTTTTCCTGATTAATAAGATCCTGGGTATTTTCCTGGTGCCATTTATCATTTTAATGGCCTTTTCGGGTGTTGCTATTGTAAAAGCTGCTGTGCTCATATCACTTATTATCACGGGGTTTTTTCTTTTGCTGAGGTTCTTCAGATCATATAAATTGATTCAGAACAGATTGAAAGTAAGCCGTTTCCATTTGTTCCTATACATTATTGGGATTGAATTATTACCCCTTTTGTTGATTTACAAGGTCTTAGTGATTTTATTGAATAAAAACCTGTAATTTTGCAATACCACTGGTGAATCTGAGTATGATTAAAAACGGGTCAAAACACGCTGACATGTCAGCTAGAGCAGTTAAGAAAATACTTATTACCCAACCAAAGCCGGATGGTGAGAAGTCTCCGTATTTTGATTTGGCTAAGAAGCATAGTATTAGCTTGGATTTCCACCCGTTCATAGTGGTGGATGGCATAGCTGCTAAAGACTTCCGTAGGCAAAAAATTGATATAGCCAATTACACTGCTGTTATATTTACCAGCCGAAATGCAATCGACCATTTTTTCCGTATCTGCGACGAAATGAAACTTTCTGTTTCCCAGGACACTAAATATTTCTGCATTACAGAAGCCGTGGCCCTTTATCTTCAGAAATTTATTTTATACCGCAAACGAAAAGTTTTTTACGGAGCCGATGGTACCAATAAGAACCTGTTTGACGTGATCAATAAGCACAAGGATAATGAGAAATTTTTATATCCCTGTTCGCAATCATTTGACAGTGAAATAACCAATTGGTTGAAATTGAATAGCTGCGAATATGCAACTCCCGTATTATACAGGATCATCAGCAATGACATCACAGAAGTGATGGCAAGAAATTATGATGTGATCTGTTTCTTTACGCCGGGTGGTGTAAAAAGCCTTTTAGAGAATTTCCCCAAGTTCAAACAAAACGGCACCAAAATAGGCGCATTCGGTGTCAATACTTTTAAAGCCGCAGAAGAAGCCGGTTTAACTTTGGATATTAAAGCCCCGCAGCCGCAGGCGCCCAGTATGGTAAGCGCTTTGGAATTGTACCTGTCCTCTCTTAAAAAGAAATAATATTTCCGGTATTGAAATGTAAAATGAAATGTAAAATATTTCATGATAATAATTTCACGGTTTGACTATTCTCTTTTTCAACCTTTATTTAAATTATGACAGATAGTTTTACCAATAGGTTAATTAATGAAAGCAGCCCCTACCTGTTGCAGCATGCGCATAACCCGGTGGACTGGTTTCCCTGGGGAGAAGAGGCTTTGCAGCGCGCCAAATCAGAAAATAAGATCATGCTGGTCAGTATCGGTTATTCAGCCTGTCATTGGTGCCATGTAATGGAAAAGGAAAGCTTTGAAAATGAAGCCGTGGCAGGGATAATGAATGAAAATTTTGTGAATATTAAGATCGACAGGGAAGAACGCCCCGACCTGGATCATATTTATATGGATGCTGTACAGGCTATGACAGGAAGTGGGGGATGGCCTTTAAATGTTTTTCTAACACCCGATGCCAAACCTTTTTTTGGAGGAACTTATTTTCCCCCGGTGAAGGCTTACAACCGTGCTTCATGGACTGAAGTGTTGAATGGCATCAAGTCTGCCTGGGAGTCCAGAGCGGAAGAGATAAAGACACAGGCGGAAACTTTAACAGAACAACTCCGGCGGTCAAATGATTTTGGCAAAATAAATAAAACCGTTACTGAAATTCCTTCAGAAGAATTCTTTACAATTGAACAAGGCGGTATCATTTTTCAAAACATCATGAAAACGGCAGATAAGGAATGGGGTGGATTTGGTAATGCTCCTAAATTTCCTCAAACTTTTACCATTCAGTACCTGTTGCAATATTATCATTTTACCGGCAATGAAGAAGCTTTACAACAGGCTGTAATTTCAATAGATAATATATTGCAGGGTGGTATTTATGATCATGTTGGAGGCGGTTTTGCCAGATACAGTACAGATAAAGAATGGCTCGCTCCCCATTTTGAAAAAATGTTGTACGATAATGCTTTGCTGGTCAATATTCTCAGTGACGCATTTCAGATCACTAAGAATATTAATTATGAACAGGCTATCCGGAAAACGATTGGCTTTGTGGAAAGAGAATTGATGAATGATGACGGAGGCTTTTATTCAGCCTTGGACGCCGACAGCGAAGGAGAAGAAGGGAAATATTATGTTTGGCAGAAGAAGGAAATTGATGAATTGTTAGGTGATGATGCCGAACTGTTCTGCGAATTCTTTGATGTGAGCCAAAATGGTAATTGGTTTGAGGGGGGGCATCAAAAAAGTCATTCTGAAGAAGGGAAAAATATCCTCCGCATCTTAAAAAATGCAGTGCTATTTGCTGCCGAAAAAGAGCTAAGCACTGAAGAATTCACACTAAAAATGGATGCCTGCCTGAAAATGCTTTTATCAGAAAGAAACAAAAGAGTGAGGCCCCAGTTAGATGATAAAGTTTTGTTAAATTGGAATGCTTTAATGGTTACAGCACTATGTAAAGCGGCGGCGGCATTAAATGATACGAAATTCAGGAACCTTGCAGAAAAAAGTTTTGCATTTCTTTCCAAAAATTTCGGGATAAATGAGGAGGTTTTAGAATTAAAACATACCTGTAAGAATAACCTCGCAAAATACCCGGCTTTCCTGGATGATTATGCTTATTTGGTACAGTCTTGCATTTACCTGCAGGAATTGACTTCCGACAATACCTACTTATTGAGCGCTAAACGCCTTATAGCTTATGTTTTAGAGCATTTTACTGATGAAGAATCAGGCTATTTTTTCTTCACCGATAAAATGCAAAAAGATGTCATCATTCGAAAAAAAGAAGTGTATGACGGAGCAGTACCTTCAGGCAATAGCATTATGGCCGAAAATTTATATTATTTATCAGTTGTTTTTAATCAGCCGGACTGGTTTCAAAATGCACAAAAAATGAGTCATTCTCTCCTTACTGCTATAGTGCGTTATCCAACTTCTTTTGCTATTTGGGCGTCTGTATTGTTAAGGCAATTATATGGTGTAAATGAGATCGTAGTTACGGGTACCGGTTTTAACAGTATCCGTGATCAGTTAATGCAGCAATATATACCCGGTAAAATCCTTCAGTGCAGCGCATTTCCAAACAAGGCCTTTCCTTTACTGGATGGGAAAAAATATGATTCGGGGGCATTGATATACCTGTGTAAAAACTATTCCTGTAAGCCTGCCGTAAAAACGCCGGAAGAACTATTTTTGTTATTGGAAATGGCTTCCTGAAAATGGCCAAAAGGGGACAATATTTATGATTTTTGAACGTTTAGAGAATTCAAGCTAAAAATTTGTGAAAAAATTTAATAACAGATTCAGCCATAAAATGATGATAATTCAAAATAATCATTACTTTTGCCCAATACCTTCAAAGTTAAATAAAATGATCAACAGGTTGTTCTACTTCGTAGCCCTGGTAGCTATGATAACTACGGTAAGTAGTTGTAAAATGCTTAAGGGGAAAAACAAATCGGGCGGATCACTTCCAAACGATGGGCAATTACACGGTGTTGCTCCCGCCGGAAGATGGAATTTAACCAAACCTCCTGGAATGGTGTATATACCACCTGGAACATTTCATATGGGTTCCAGTGATGAAGATGTCAGCTATTCTTTCACTGCCCGCAACAAGCAGGTTTCCATCAGTGGTTTTTGGATGGACAAAACCGAGATCACCAACAATGAATATCGTCAGTTTACCAATTGGGTACGTGATTCAATTGCAGCTAAATTAATGGGCTTTGTAAAACAAGGTTCTGATGGCAATGAATATATCGATTGGAAAAGAGCGAAAACTATTAAATGGAGCGATAAAGCTACCATGGAAAAGATTGATGCAATTGTTGTAACTCCCGATAATCGTATTGACAATAAAAAAGAATTGGATGCTACTAAAATAGTGTATCATTCAGAAACATTCGATTATAAAGCAGCAGCGAATAACAGGGATAAGACAATTCCAAGGTCTAAATTTATTGTAAAAGTTGATATTCCTGTGTTTCCCGATACACTTTGCTGGGTAAGAGACTTTGCTTACTCATACAACGAACCCATGTCCAAGAAATACTATAATCATCCTGCATTTGGTAATTATCCTGTTGTAGGGGTTACCTGGAAACAGGCAACTGCCTTTTGCGAATGGAGAACACATTACCTGAATTCTTTTCTTGAATCAAAGAAAAGAGCAGCAGAATCTGATTTCAGGTTACCAACAGAAGCTCAATGGGAATATGCAGCCCGGGGCGGACGTTCACAGGCTGATTATCCTTGGGGTGGATATTACCTGAGAAATAAAAAAGGTTGTTTATTGGCAAACTTTAAGCCCGGTCGCGGAAACTATCCCGAAGATGGCGGTTTATATACAGTAAGGGCAGATGCTTACTGGCCAAATGATTTTGGTTTATATAATATGGCAGGAAATGTTGCTGAATGGACATCATCCTTATATTATGAAGGTGCATATAGTTTTCAACATGATATGAATCCGGATATTCGGTATAATGCCAAAGATTCTGATAAGCCCCGTGATAAACGTAAAGTGGTACGTGGCGGATCCTGGAAGGACGTTGGATATTACCTGCGTTGTGGAACACGCGCTTATGAATATCAGGATACAGCAAAATCCTATATAGGTTTTCGTTGTGTAATTGACTTACCTCCTGCATCCAAAAAACGTGGCAAATAAACGTTCCCAAAACTAAATCCCTGTTGAGCATGCCTGTTATATTTATACAGGCACTACAAAATTTTTGTGTAATTAAACTTTAATATAAACTCCCAGTTAAAACTTTAAACTTTTAAATCATGCCTCACAACAAAAGAACCTTTTTAACTTTAATTGATGTATTGGTAAGTGCCGGTGCAGCGGTAATCATTTTTGCTGCATGGGCAAAACTTACTCACCAGTCCTTTGCCGATCAGATGCTGACAATAGGAATGTGGACTGAGACGGGTATATTTTTAATTTATGCACTTATAGAGTGGATCAAACCAAAACATCATGAAGAAGATGATGAGCCTGCTGAAGGTACAATTGAAAACCCTTCACTGGTATCTATGGATAAAATGTTACAGGATGCTGATATAACTCCTGCTAACCTTAAAAAACTTGGCGAAGGATTTCAGAAATTACATGGCACCGTGGGTAATATGAGTGAAATTGGCGATGTAGTGAAATCAACCGGCGAGCTGAATTCAAAAACAATAGCAGCTACTTCTGCTTTAAGTCATATGACAACTGCTTTTACCAGCAGTGCTGCTACCATGGGCACTTTTGCCACTGCTGCAGAAAGTGCAAAAGGATTTCATGAGCAGGTACAGGTGCTCACCAAAAACCTGGGTTCATTAAATACTATTTATGAGCTGGAATTAAAGGAAAGCAATAACCACCTTAAATCATTGAATTCATTTTACGGTAAATTGGCTGAAGCCAGCCAAACCATGATGGGTACTGTTGAAGATGCGGGTAAAGCTAAAGAGCAGATCAGCGCTTTGGCAAATAACCTGGGTAAACTCAATGCAGTGTATGGTAATATGCTGAGTGCAATGCAGGGCCGTCAATAATGTTTTTTGTTTTGGCGGATCACTTTTTTATAAAGTCGCTTCACAAAACATGAATCTAATTAAATCTTAACAATCGTAAATCTAAAATATTATGGCTTTACCTAGAGAGCCCCGACAGAAAATGATCAATATCATGTATTTGGTGTTGACCGCTATCCTGGCGTTGAACGTATCAGCTGAGATATTAGAAGCCTTTAAAACGGTGGATAGAAGTTTGATCAATTCAAACAATAATATTGAGCAGGGGAATAAAAACTTATTTACATCTTTGGCTACAAAATTAGCAGATCCTAAAACCGATCATGCACTTGCCCAAAAATGGTCTGATAATGCCACCAAGGTCAAAACATTATCTGATGCTTTGGATGCAGACATCAATCAAATGAAACTTGATCTAAAAAATGCAGCTAACCTTAAAATGAAAGAAAAGGACGGCAAGATGGTGGAAGATTTTAAAGAAGATAACCTTGATGCGTCTACCAGGCTTTTTGAAACAAAAGGCGAAGGCAAAAAATTAGAGACAAAATTGGAAGACTATAAAAAGCAAGTTTTAGCAATTGATCCGGAAATTACTAACGCATTTATTAACAATTTCCCCGTTGAAGTAGGACAACCAATTGTTGGAAATGATGGCAAGACAAAAGATTTTACAACTGCTTATTTCCACATGACACCTACTGTTGCAGCTTTAACGATATTAAGTAAGTTCCAAAACAATATAAAAAATGCGGAGAACCAGGTGGTGACATTTTGCCACAGTAAAATTGGTGAAGTGGTAGTGCATTTGGATCAGGTAGGAGCACTGGTTGGTCAGAGTTCAAATTATTTAATGCCTGGTCAGGAATTAACCGTTACGGCTGGGGTGGGTGCATACAGTTCCTCTGTTAAATCAAGTATTTCAATTAATGGTAGCCCAATAAATCTTGTACAAGGCCAGGGAGAATATAAAACTTTGGTAAGTGGTTCTGGTTCACATACTATAGAAGTTAATGGAAGTTTCACAGGCGAAGACGGTAAGGTTGTACCGATACATAAAACAATTACTTATGTGGTAGGAACCCCCGGGGGTGCCGCCGTGATGCTGGATAAAATGAATGTATTTTATATTGGTGTTCCAAATCCTGTTTCTATTTCTTCAGGAACCGGTTGGGATAAGACCCACGTTTCTATGACCGGCGGTACTATTACACCAACAGGAACACCGGGTAAATTCACGGTAACTGTTAGTAATGTTGGTGCGGCTCAAATTATTGTTGATGCCGACGGTAAAAAGAGCCCTTATGATTTTCGCGTTAAAAGAATTCCTGATCCGGTAATAAAAGTTGGTCCGTATTCGGGGGGTAAAGCGCAGGCTGTTATATTCAGAAGTCAGCAGTTCGTTCGTGCCGACCTCGAAAACTTTGACTTTGAAGCCCATTTTGATGTCGTTGGAGCGGAAGTTTATTTTAATGACCCTAATGTTAGAAATGTACAAAAAGTTACACTTTCCGGTGGCAACCTTGGTCCTGCAAAGGCAATTATGGACAAACTCCCACCCGGTTCAAGCGTAATTTTTGATAATATAAGGGTTAAGGGTCCGGATGGAGTAATCAGGACTATTCTAAATCCTCCGGGCTTTGCATTATTCTAAAAAACAAAAATATCATTGTATGAAAACACGGTTTGTAAAGTACCTCATATTGGCCATGTGTTTTGGCGTATTTGCCAATATTGCAGAAGGGCAAAAAAAAACCACACGTACATCCACTAAGCGTACAACCCGTAAAACTGCAAATGCAAAAACGAAAACTACCGTTAAGCCAACTGTAGCAGTGGAGGATACCACAAAAGCTGTTGCTAAGGTTATCCCAACGCCTGTTGCAGTGTTTAATGATAGTTTGCCTGTTCCAGTTGTAAAAAAATCATTACGTCCGGATGAAGCTGTAGAGACTACGGTATTAAAAGACAGAACACCTTTGGCTTATGAAAATTTAAGGGCTGATGATGCATTGTTCCGCCATAAAATATGGAGAGAAATTGACACAAGGGAAAAGATAAACCTGCCTTTCCGTTATGCAGCTAATGAAAACAACGGGAACCAGCGTTTTATTTCGATATTATTTCAAGCTATCCAGGACAGTGCCGTTACTGTTTTCGATCAAGTTGATGACAGGTTTACTACACCAATGACAAAGGCAGAAGTGGTTAGAAAAATAAGCGGGGAGCCTGTAGTGGTACCTGTGTATGATTCCTTGGGAAATATTATTCGTTATGATACCAAGAGCCGTGACATTGTTTTAGATTCATTTTATAAATTCCACATTAAGGAAGAAGTTATTTTTGATAAGGAAAGTTCCCGTTTGTTTTGGAGGATATTGGGAATTGCTCCGGTAATGAATGTGTACACTGCTCAAACCAACCAGTTTGTTGGTACTACAGAATTATTTTGGGTATATTATCCGGATATGCGCCCGATCTTTGCAAAATACGAAGTGTACAATGGTAAGAATTTTGGCGCCAGGATGAGCTGGGAAGAATTGTTTGAAGGACGGATGTTTTATGGAAGGATCATAAAAAGCACCATTGATAATCCTTATGACAAATTTATAGACCAATACCCCGGTTTAAAAGATAATACTTTACTTCAATTATTTGAAGGTGAAAATATCAAAGAAAAAATATTTAACTACGAGCAGGACCTGTGGAGTTATTAAAATATAAACTGATCAATTGATTTTATAATGCCCCCCGATTTTCGGGGGTTTTTTTTGCCTCCATTCCCTTCCCGAAATGATCGGGATGTTCCAAAAGGGAAGTTATTCGAATAGCATTCTATCACAATAGAGAAGTAGAAACAATCAAAATGTGAATAATAACCACTTATGGGTATTGTAAATGCGGTTTGCATTGATTATCTTTACCACGGTTTTTCATAGGATATTGGATTTTAAAACGGGGCCGGATTTCTATCCAGGCCCCTTTGTTTTACCAAAAGTGGTTGCCTTAATTTTTAAGATGTTTCATTAAAAGAGCAGCTTTGGCTATTCCGATTATTCCTGCGATCTCTTCAGTTGTTTTGCTCCTGATATTTTTTACTGATTTAAATTCTTTCAATAATAAGTTGGCAGTGGTTTTTCCGATTCCTTTTACCTGCTCCAGTTCATTTTTAAAAGTGCCCTTGCTTCTGAGATTACGATGAAAGCTAATTCCAAACCGGTGCACTTCATCTCTTATCCTGCGTATCAGTTTCAGACTTTCACTGTCCCATGGTAATTTGATGGACTGGCTATCCTCGGGAAAAAATATTTCTTCTTCATTTTTAGCCAGGCCAACAACGGTAGTTGTATGCGGTATATGAAGCTCGGTTATACTTTGCATGGCCGCGCTTAATTGCCCCTTGCCACCATCAATAATAACCATTTGTGGTAAGGGTTTTTGCTCATCCATGAATCGTTTATAATGACGATATACCACTTCTTTCATTGTGGCAAAATCGTTTATGCCAATAACGGTTTTCACATTAAATCGCCGGTAATCTGCCTTATTGGGTTGCCCGTTTTTAAAACACACTACGGCAGATACGGGAAAACTTCCCTGCAAATTAGAATTGTCAAAACATTCTATATGCAATGGCAGAGCAGGTAACCGAAGGTCTTTTTGTAATTGAAGCAATACTTTTATTTTTTCATCTTCCGTTTTATCCTCCAGGTTCAGCATTTTCTTTTTGTTAAGGTCTTCCCGGAAATAATTCACATTTTTCTCTGAAAGCGATAATAATTTTTTCCCGTCACCGGTTTTAGGAATAGTAATAACAGTGCCCTGCTCCGGGTAGTTGATCTCAAAAGGAACAATAATTTCTTTTGCATCACTGTTGAAAGTGGTTCTTAACAGGGCAACTGCAAAAGCGAGGATCTCTGCAGCCGTTTCTTCCAGCTTCTTTTCAAGTAAGATCGTTTTTGTTTGTACGATCGTGCCATCTGTAACAGCAAGGTAATTTACATAAGCAATATTACCGTCTTCCAATATAGTAAACACATCTACAGTTCCTATTTTGGTGTTCACTACTGTTGACCTGGATTGATACTGTTGAAGATGTTCAATTTTATTCCGATAAACCGCAGCTTGTTCAAATTCCATTTTTTGAACGTGTTGCAGCATTTCTTTTTTAAAATGCTGGATAACCGGAGACAGTTTTCCTTTTAAGAGATTGACCAACTGCTGCAATTCTTCATGATAATCTTCGGCGGTTTGCAATCCTTCGCAGGGACCCTTACAATTGCCTAAATGATATTCGAGGCAAACTTTAAATTTGCCTTTCTTAATATTGCTGTCCGTTAAATTCAGTTTGCAGGTACGCAATAAAATATTTTGTTTAATAAATGCCAACAGCTCTCTTACTTTTACAACAGAAGTATATGGTCCAAGATATTGCGAACCATCATTTAATTTACGCCTTGTAAAAAATACCCTTGGAAAAGGCTCGTTTTTTATCACAATATATGGATACGTTTTGCCGTCCTTGAGGCTGATATTGTATTTTGGCTGAAACTCTTTGATCAGTGTATTCTCCAGCAGGAAGGCATCCTGTTCACTATTTACAATGGTGAATTCAATATGATGGATACGTTGTACCAGTTCATGTGTTTTATAAGTAGTAAAGGTTTTTGAAAAATAAGAGCTCACTCTTTTGCGCAGGTGTTTTGCTTTGCCCACATACAGCAGTGCATTTGCTGCATCAAAATATTTATAGATACCGGGCAGCGCGGGAATGGTATTTGCTATAACAGAAAATTCTTTTTGTGTCATTGTTTATCAGAAATCCCAGGTAATTTTTTCTTCTTTCTCAATAGCCGAAGTTCCGTCCGGCCTGTTAATGATAGTTGTGATCTTACACCATTTATCACCTTGCCAGGTTAATTGAATGACCCTGGTTTCACCGATGTACTTTACCATATAAATTCTTCTTACTCTTCCTGTGGCGGGGTCCACATAAACATCCCAGTGTTTTAATGTCATTGAATCGGGTAATATGCCAATGGGGTCATAAGTAAAAGTAATGGCATCAATACTCTGATCCATAAATTTCTTTTCTGTAAAAAGAGAAGTAAGATTTAAAGAATCAATTTCGGGGTGAAGGAATTCATTGATTGCTGCCGGAAGTTCCTCCATTTTAACCCACACAGAATCGGTATGATCATTTATGGTTTGGTATTTGAGTGGATTTACACCCTTTTTGGATATCTCGAACAACTGGCCCTTGATGTATTCAGTGACCGGGAAAAAACTTTGCTTTTCCACAGGTTGAACTGCCGGTTCATTATTATTTTTTTCAGATGAATGTTTACAGGATTGCAATGCTATTATTGCAAGGGCTGCCCCTATGATAATTTTCATGCTTCAAAATTAAACGGAATCTATGTTAAAACAAAACTAACAGGTAAGTGGGTAGTGGGTCAGTTTGTCATTCTGACGAAGGAAGAATCTCAACGTGAGCACATAGAGATGCTTCGTTCCTCAGCATGAC
>OLKZ01000181.1_pt1 | contig 75328 bp, 65 predicted proteins | sample 1604431 | NCBI WGS metagenome assembly OLKZ01 (sample SAMEA104055714, study PRJEB20765) | soil metagenome | isolation source: soil
CGATTTGTCCTGTCATGCTGAGGAACGAAGCATCTCTATGTGCTCACGTTGAGATTCTTCCTTCGTCAGAATGACAAACTGACCCACTACCGTAATACCAGTGAACGGCTGCAATCATTAGAAAACTTTCTACAGGAAAAGGGCCACGAATTCTACTTTAATTAAAATTGATTGTTTCCATCTTTGCATAGTTAAGATCTAATATCCCTGAAAGCTAATCCCCAAAGAATACATGAGATGATGAATGAAGCATTCTTCTACAGTAATGAAGCCTCCCAAACGGAGGCTTTTTATTAACCTATATTCTGTATACGGTTGCTGAAATTAAAAAAGCTTTCAACAATTCATTTTGCTGAAAGCTTTTTTAAAATATTCTTTTATAATCAATGACTGGCAGTCGTTTTTTTAGGAGACTTAAGACGGTAAGCAAATTTGATCTGTGTAGTGTAATAACTGTCCTTGTTATTGGGATTACCACGAACGGATCCGGCAGCTGGATAGGGCGCACCTCCCGGTAACTCATCTCCCCTGTAAGTAAGATTATGAAGATTTGGGTTTGCAGCATTTATAACAGCCAGGGAAGGGTATGTAGAACTTACATCATCAAGGTAATCGGTATCTATATAATGGTACCTGAATTCCAGTTGCAAATTAACATTTCTGTTCAATTTATATTTAAAACCAATACCCACAGGTAATTCCAATTGAGTAAGATTGTAAGGCGTCCTGTCGGGATAAGCAGCAAGCCCCTGGCCTTCTGTTCCCAGGGGTTCTAAATACATTTGTTTACCAAAACGGTCGGTAGTAAAAGGATTAAAATGAAATAAGCCTATTCCAACGAAAGCATAAGGAGTAAAACTATGCCCGGCTTCAAGGTCCCAAATATCATATTCTGCTACACTATTAATATTCCAGATATCAGATTTAAAACTCAGGTTTCTTGCCCGTAAAGCAGGACTACTGTTTTTCTTGTCAGCAGCCCGCACTCTCAGGAAAGAAACTTCTGATACCCAAGTCCATTTTGGACTAACATGGTAGGCCACTCCCCCGGAAATAGCCCAGGAAGGTTGGTCAAATATGGCATGATCGTTTTGAATCAGGTCACCAAGATAACACGCAGCACCTAAACCACCGGTTAAATCAAGACGTGAAATATTCTGGCTTTTTGCAAAAGTAGAAGCCAATAACATTAAACAAAGCAGGCGTACACTTAATAATTTCATAAATAAGTAATTTTGGATTAATAAATATATAAACAAATTTACACAAAAAATATTTATTTTTATATATTAATTTATAAATTAATAAGGCATGTAACTAATTAATAATCGGGTAAATACTTTTAATCGCCCAATACTTCCAGCGCCTTTATAATTCCAGGATCAGTTGTATTCAGTACTTCAAATAATCCTTCAGAACGCCAGATCTGCCTGGCAATATTTGCTTTAATGTTATTTATTAAGTGAATTTTATCTTTCGGAGTCATATGTATAAGGTCAAGTGAGTCCCGGGCAGCCTGGTTTTCAAACTGGATCCATTCAGCATCTGAGAATGAAAAATTGGAAATAAAATCTGCCGGGTTTTTATATGCGCTTAACCGCGGTTGATTTTGCAGGTAATATTTATAAGCAAAAACAGGGATGGTTCCTTTTGCAAATAATTTCCTTTGTTGCAGGTTATTTTCCGAAGTATCCAATGCGATAAAATAATCCGGGGTAATGCCACCTCCACCATATACTTTTTTACCGGCTTTTGTTTTGTATATTTTACTGGTATCATTTTTTACAGAATCGGCGTACTGCGTTTCCCCGTCATGGAAGCGGTTAATGATCTCATCATAGTAAGCTTTATCACCGTTGGCATATGGGCGCTGAATGCTTCTGCCGATGGGCGTATAATAACGGGCAATGGTTAAACGCAGGGCACTGTTATCGCTCAGTTCAAATTGTTCCTGAACCAATCCTTTTCCATAGGTTCGTCTGCCAATAATTGTTGCCCTGTCCCAATCCTGTAATGCACCTATCAACACTTCACTGGCACTGGCGGTAAGTTCATCAGCAAGTACAATCAGCCCGCCTTTTTCAAATTGGCCTTCCCTCCGGCACCGGTATTCTGTTTTGGGAGAATGTTTTCCTTCGGTATAGGTGATCAATTTATCTCCGTCTAAGAATTCATCAGCAATTTCAATGGCGTCTCCGAGAATGCCTCCTCCATTCCCCCGGAGGTCTAATATTAATTTTTGCAAACCCTGTTTCTTCAGATCCTCCAGCGCAACCATAAACTCACGGTAAGTCTCAGACGAAAATTTATTTAACCGGATATAGCCAATACTTTTATTGATCATATAGCTGGCATCCACACTTACTAACGGAATAGCGTCCCTGGTAATGGTGACCGTTTTTTGAACGCTGCCGCGCAAAAAAGTAACGGTTACCGTGGTACCCCGGTCACCACGTAATAATTTTTTCAGCAGGTCAACTTCAGGTTTTTTGCCGGTGACCAGGCTATCCCCGATTTTCAAAAATTTATCACCGGTCAGCATCCCGGCTTTATCTCCCGGCCCTTCTTTTAATACGGTTATTACATTTACTGTATCATCAAAAATGTTGAACTCAATGCCAATTCCGAAGAATTTCCCGGCGAGGCCTTCTTTTACATCCTGCAATTCCCCGGCAGGAATAAATACGGAGTGGGGGTCTAATTTGTTCAACATGGCCTGTATGGCAGTATCAGCAAGCGAATCCATCTTCACGTCATCCACGTATTTATTTTCAATAAGGTCCATGATCTCCTTGATGGGCCGGCGTTTCTCTGAATAAAAGAAACTTTTGCCGGGCATATTATCCCTCATTTTATAGCCAAGGAACATCCCGGTTATCATAATCATACTGAAAAGAAGGGGCAGCCAAACCTGTATCTTTTTGTTATTCATTTTGCGAAGTTAAATTTTTGCAGCGAACCAATATAATTTCAAAATGATTTGCTGTTTATGGTTTAACTTCAAGCCCGGTTAACGATATAAAATAATGGCGATAAAATTAATAGCAGATAGCGGTTCTTCCAAGGCAGAATGGTGTTTGATAAATGGCAAAACCAAAAAGACATTCCTGACGCAGGGCCTCAGCCCTTATTTTCTTTCGGCCGAACAAATTGAATATATCATTGAAACCGAACTGAAAATAAAATTGAAGAATATTGAACCCGATGAAATTTATTTCTATGGCACAGGCTGCAGTAATCTAGAAAACATTAAACTGGTAAAAAAAGCCATCGGGAAGGTTTTTATGAATGCAAGGATCGCTGTTGCCCACGACCTGATGGGCGCTGCAAGGGCTTTGTGCGGCAATGAAAAAGGCATCGCCTGTATCCTGGGAACCGGTTCCAATTCCTGTTATTATAACGGCAGGAAGATCATTAAAAACAGCCCGGGCCTGGGTTATGTGTTGGGTGACGAGGGCAGTGGTGCTTACCTGGGGAAAAAAGTGATCCAGTATTTCTTATACAATACATTTGATGCCGACCTGATGGACCGGTTTAAAGCAAAATTCAATACCAATAGCGATGAAATACTCACCGCGGTATATAAAAAACCACTGCCTAACCGTTACCTGGCGTCTTATGCTGTTTTTTTAGCCGAGAACCGCGGGCATTACATGATCGAAAATATTATTGAAGACGGGTTCAACGATTTCTTTTTTAACCATGTGTACAAATACCGCGAAAGCTGGACGGTTCCCATTCATTTTACGGGGAGTGTTGCATTTGGTTTTAAAGATGTGTTGAAAGATATGTGCAGCGTTTATGAATTACAGTTAGGCAAAGTGCTGAAGAAACCAATGGAAGGATTGGTAAAATTTCATAGTCAATCAACAAATCAGTAATGGCATTTGAAAAAATCACTGAATCATCATCTGCATACCGGCATTTGGAAAATATGCCGGTAAGAGATATCCTCCATGCGATCAATACAGAGGATAAAAGCGTACCAGAGACGGTCGAAAAGATCATACCCCAAATAGAAGCACTGGTGCACACAATTGTTGACAAAATGATGGCAGGAGGCAGGTTATTTTATATTGGAGCGGGTACCAGTGGCCGGCTGGGTATTATTGATGCAAGTGAATGCCCGCCTACATTTGGCGTTCCTTATGGCTTGGTAGTGGGTATTATTGCAGGGGGCCAGAAGGCCATTACTGAAGCGGTGGAATTTGCCGAAGATGATGTGCTGCAGGGGTGGAATGACCTTTTAAAATATGGTGTAAATGAAAAAGATGTGGTGATCGGCATTGCTGCAAGCGGTAACACGCCTTACGTGATCGGTGCCCTGGAAAAATGCCGGGAAAATAATGTCATTACCGGCAGTATATGTTGCAATCCGGATGCGCCGTTAAGCGCCCTGGCGGATCACCCGGTTGAAGTAGTGACAGGGCCTGAATTTATAACCGGCAGCACAAGAATGAAAAGTGGTACTGCTCAGAAACTGGTACTGAATATGATCTCTACAACAGTAATGATACAGTTGGGGAGGGTGGAAGATAATAAAATGGTGAATATGCAATTGGTCAATGATAAACTGCTGGACCGGGGCGTAAAAATGCTGATGGAAAAAATTCACACGGATGATTATGAGGCTGCCAAAGCATTGCTTTTGGAAAAAGGAAGTGTTAAAAAAGCTATTGAAAGCCGCCATTCATAAAAAAAATCTTTGATGATTTATGCATTTGTAGTATCTTAGGCATCACATTACTAAACTATAAAACTCCACTTATGAACCTCAAATTTTTACTTTCCTCCACTCTTATTGCAGCATGTTTCACGGGCGTCGCACAGGATGCCAACAAAACCTATGCTATTACCGGCGATGGTACCGGCGATTTTATGTGGATGAATATCCGCCAGATCGACGTTTCCACGGGAAAAATTGTTCAGGATATTTACCAGAGAAATAAAACAGCCTATGTAATGCTGGATGCCGACACAAAACAGCCCGTGGATAATACCATCATGGTGCCCACTAATGTGAACAGGACCTCCAATATCACATTTGGCAATTTACCCACTGCATCCATGGTTGCAGCAGCTGCATATGATAAAAATCATGACAAATTATTTTTTACGCCAATGCGCATCGGCGAATTGCGCTGGCTCGACTTCAGTGCTAAGGGAGAAGCTCCTAAATTCTTCACACTTAAATCAACATTATTAAATACCGGTGACCTGATGACCGATGAATCCAATCATATTACCCGTATGGTGATCGCGGCTGACGGTAACGGTTATGCTATTACCAATGATGCCAATCACCTGATGCGTTTTACCACGGGTAAAAAAGTTACGATCACTGACCTGGGTAATCTTATTGACGCCGAATCCAACAATGGTATCTCTGTGCACAACAAATGTACCAGCTGGGGAGGTGACATGATCGCTGATGCATATAACAAATTATATATTATCACGGCCAATCACAATGTGTTCGTGGTGGATATTGATACAAGGGTGGCCACTTATAAAGGTGCGATTACCGGTTTGGCCGGCAATTATTCCACAAACGGAGCCGCAGTTGATGCCGATGGAAAAGTTTTGGTATGCAGTGCAAATAGTTTTTCGGGGTATTATAAATTTGATATGAATGACCTGAAAGCAACATTGGTGGAAGGTTCTGATATGGTGTATAATGCGTCTGACCTTGCCAATGGCAATTTATTATTACAAAAGGAAGCTGATGCAGCAAAGCAATTTGGCGCTGCTGAGTTTAAAGCGATCGTACCTGCATTGAATTCAGATGCACACGTATTTCCTAACCCGGTAACCAACAATGAATTTAAGATACTTTTTGACGGACAGAAAGCCGGCCAGTACAATGTCAATATTACTGATCTGTCTGGTAAAGCGATCATTTTCAAAGTGGTAACTGTTAGTGGAAAGTCACAGGTGGAAACTGTTCAGATCAGCAGTACCCTTGCAAAAGGAATGTATATGGTTAAAGTTACTGACGCTGCAAATCAATTTATATTCACAGAGAGAATCGTAGTACAATAAAAATATTAGGGTTAATAAGTCCGGGCCGCAACTTTGTTGCGGCCTTTTTTAATCGCAGATAAATCACTGATTAAAATGATAACGCTGATTTCGCAGATAGGGCCCGGGAATTGAATGGGTTTTAATAATCAGCAAGATCATTGCAATCTATATTAATCTGCGATTTTATTTGTACGATCAGCGAAAATCATTTTAATCTTTGTTCATCTGCGATTACATTTGCATCATCAGCGAAATCATTTTAATCTTTATAAATCTGCGTGTATGCAGGATATAGAACCATATTACAACTGGCGGCATTTATATACATCAGAAGAAGATAAACTTTCACCGTTTTACGGAAGAACCTATAGCGAATTTGAATTTTCTCACACGGTGTATAATTATTATATCCATCCGCAATGGGATGAATTCGGTTCACGGACCTTATACATGAAGATCCTCTTCGCAGATTATGAACAGTATTATGTCATCATCGAATTATTGGGTGAATGGAATGATGCTATTGAAAATGATATCATGACCATGAGAAGGGATGTAACGGATATCCTGTTTAACAAGGGGATCACTAAATTCATCTTCATCGCTGAAAATGTGCTGAACTTTCATAGCAGCGATGACAGTTATTACGAAGAATGGAAAGAACAACTGGAAGATGATGGAGGATGGGTGGTGATCCTGAATATGCCCGAACAAAGCCAGTACGACTTTAAACGAACCAGGCTCACGAATTATGTACAACTCCTGGATTTTCCGCAATGGCGGACACTTAAGCCGGAAATTATTTTTCAGCAGGTGGATAATGTAATGATGAAACGCCTTGAATGATAACAGTCATATAAAAGATTGCGCAATAAAACCTTATTTTGAACATCCTGACGTATTTTTGCATAACCAATCTTAAAGCACTACACCTGTAATATGACCTGGAAACATTTTTTCACATCTTCGATAGGGAAAAAAATTACAATGGGCCTTACCGGGCTTTTCCTCATTAGTTTTTTATTTGTTCATTGCAGTATTAACGCAATGATTTTTTTTAATGATAATGGCGAAACCTTTAATCATTGGGCACATCTTATGGGAACCAACCTGATCATTCGTATCATGGAGATCGGGTTATTTGTTTTTTTGTTGTTGCATATTGTTCAGGGTTTAATATTGTGGGCACAAAATCATAAAGCCCGCCCCATTAAATATGCAATGAATGATGCAAAGAAGAACAGCAAGTGGTATAGCAGGAGTATGGGTTTATTGGGAACATTGATCCTGATCTTCCTGGTATTGCACCTCTATCATTTCTGGACACCCTCAAGATTCGGCGGAATGCTGGGTGTGCATGAATTACAGGAAACCACTTTACTATCTTATAATAATCAGCCCGTACATAATTTATATGCCGAAATGCAAATCGTATTCCGGGATAATATAGTGGTTGTAATTGTATATGTGTTGGGTGTGATCTCATTATTCTGGCACCTGTTACATGGTTTCCAGAGTGCTTTTCAAACATTTGGCGTCAATCACAAAAGATACACGCCTGTCATTAAAGGATTTGGCTTTGCTTATTCATTGATCATTTGTTTGTTGTTTGCATCAATGCCTGTTGCTATTTATTTGGGTTGGGTTGAGTAAAGCCTGGCCTCGCCCCAACCCCTCTCCTGTCGGAGAGAGAACTCGAAGACTGAAGCGAAGATTGATGTGAAAATTGCATCCGTAAAAAATGAATATTGATTGAATTATTGATGAAAAAAGAATTGATCATGATGTAGAAGAAAAAATATTTAGATATGTTGTATGTACCGCTCCATCTCCGACATGAGAAGGAGAAGGAGGGTGAGGCTTGCTGAATAAAGGTATTCCGTTTAAGTGAGATTATTATTTGGCTTTTATTAAAAGCCAAATAATAATAAAATCTTATTTACAGCGATGCTTAATTGTAGTACAAAAGCTCAGTACAAAATAAAAAAAAATTGATTAACTAATTAACTATACAATGACTTTAGATTCTAAAATTCCACCGGGAGAAATGGATAAAAAGTGGACCGATTATAAAGGGCACGTAAAACTGGTGAACCCTGCCAATAAACGTAAGCTGGAAGTGATTGTAGTGGGCACGGGTTTGGCAGGAGCATCAGCGGCAGCTTCTTTAGGTGAGTTGGGTTATAAAGTTAAAGCATTTTGTTTCCAGGATAGTCCGCGTCGTGCACACAGCATCGCTGCACAGGGCGGCATCAATGCGGCAAAGAACTACCAGAATGACGGCGACTCTGTCTTTCGCTTATTTTATGATACGGTGAAAGGCGGTGATTACCGGGCAAGAGAAGCCAATGTACACCGCCTGGCCGAAGTCAGTGCGGCGATCATTGACCAATGCGTGGCCCAGGGCGTTCCCTTTGCAAGAGAATACGGCGGTTTGCTGAGTAATCGCAGTTTTGGCGGAACACAGGTACAGCGTACGTTTTATGCGGCAGGGCAAACTGGCCAACAGTTATTATTGGGTGCCTACAGCGCTTTGGAACGGCAGGTGGCTTTGGGTAATGTAACGATGTACAGCCGTCATGAAATGCTGGACATTGTGATGATCGAAGGTAAGGCGCGTGGTATCATTGCAAGAGACCTGGTGAACGGGGAACTGGAACGCCACTTCGGGCACTCGGTACTGTTATGTACCGGTGGCTATGGAAATGTTTTTTATTTAAGCACCAATGCCATGGGCAGTAATGCTACCGCGATATGGAAAGCACATAAAAAGGGGGCACAGTTTGGTAATCCCTGTTTTACACAAATTCATCCAACTTGTATCCCGGTAAGTGGCGATTACCAGAGTAAATTAACATTGATGAGTGAAAGCCTGCGCAATGACGGACGCATATGGGTGCCCAAACAAAAAGATGATACCCGAAAAGCAGTGGATATACCGGAAGCAGAAAGGGATTATTATTTAGAGCGCAGGTACCCGGCATTCGGAAACCTGGTACCCAGAGATGTGGCTTCCAGGGCCGCAAAAGAAAGGTGTGACGAAGGTTACGGTGTAGGCACCACGAAGTTGGCCGTGTACCTTGATTTTAAAGACGCCATAGTGCGATATGGTAAAATTGAAGCCGGGAAAACGGGAAATGAAAATGCAGAACATCATTCTATCATTGAACTCGGAAGGGCAGTGGTGAAAGAAAAATACGGCAACCTTTTCGAGATGTATGAAAAGATCACCGGCGAAAACCCGTATGAATTACCAATGCGCATTTACCCGGCCGTGCATTATACCATGGGCGGACTGTGGGTGGATTATGAACTGCAGACTACCGTACCCGGCCTCTATGCATTAGGCGAGGCAAATTTCAGCGACCATGGAGCCAACCGGTTAGGGGCAAGCGCTTTGATGCAGGGCCTGGGTGATGGTTATTTTGTGATCCCCTACACATTGGGTAATTACCTGGCTGAAGAGATCCGTACGGCTGCAATTCCCACCACAGATCCGGCATTTGAAGAAACGGAAAAAGCGGTGAGTGACCGCATCACCAGGCTGATGAACATTAAGGGAACACAAACAGTGGAAAGTTTTCATAAACGGTTGGGTAAAATAATGTGGGATAAGTGCGGCATGGCCCGCAATGCACAGGGTCTGAAAGAAGCCATTGAAGAAATTCAGCAACTGAAAAAAGAATTCTGGGCAGACGTTAAGATACCGGGCGACATATATTCGATGAATCCCGAACTGGATAAGGCCGGCAGGGTAGCCGATTTCATTGAGCTCGGCGAACTGATGTGCATAGACGCTTTAAACAGGAATGAAAGCTGCGGCGGCCATTTCCGTGAAGAATCACAGACCGAAGATGGTGAGGCCAAACGGGATGACGATCATTTCAGTTATGTGGCCGCATGGGAATATAAGGGCGAGAGTGCGTGGCAAATGAATAAAGAGCCGCTGATGTTTGAAATTGTGAAACCAACACAACGTTCATACAAATAATATTGATATGAGCACAAGACATTTTGATAAAAAGTGGACAAATCATGACCCATCATAAAAATCATGATAATCCGCGTTCCATGAAAGTTAGCGGTTTCACTTTTGTAAAAAACGCAATCAAGTATGGGTACCCGGTAGTGGAATCAATAACCTCTATTCTGCCCGTTGTAGATGAGATGATCGTTTGCCTGGGTGATTCGGAAGATGAAACCAATGCGTTGATCAATGCTATACAGTCGCACAAAATAAAAACCATTCATTCTGTATGGGATGATCGTTTAAAGGAAGGCGGTAAAGTACTGGCAGTGGAAACGGATAAGGCAATGGATGCCACAGCAGCAGATGCCGACTGGCTCTTTTACATACAGGCCGATGAAGTGGTGCACGAACAATATCATGCTGCAATTTTGAATGCAATGGAAAAATACCTGCATGATAAAAGTGTAGAGGGGTTATTGTTCAACTATCATCATTTTTACGGCAGCTACAAATATATTGGAGACGGCAGATCCTGGTACAGTAAAGAGATCCGCGTGATCAGGAACAATAAGAACATCAGGAGTTACCTTGATGCACAGGGATTTCGGTGGAAGGATAACCGTAAGCTCAATGTGAAACTGATCGATGCATATATATATCATTATGGCTGGGTAAGGAATCCAATGACGATGTTTCAGAAATGGAAAGATTTTGGAAAACTGTGGGCAGGTGAACAAACAGCAGTGGAACCCGAAAAAAAAGAAGGTCGTTTTGATTATTCAAATATTGATTCGGTTACATTTTTTGAAGGCACGCATCCGGCGGTGATGAAAGAACTGGTGAGTAAAGAGGACTGGAAATTTGATGTCGATATTCAACAGAAGAATTTTAAAAATACAAAACATAAGATCCTGTATTTTTTGTGGAGAAAATTTGGGTGGAGGCCTTTTGAATATAGTAATTATATAAGAGTTTGAGATAAAAAATACTACTTGGATGGAACGCAGATTTTCATGATTGTCATGAAAAAAGATCATGATGGGACATTAGAATCAAAGGTTCGGTATTTTATCAAAAGAAAAAGTAGAAAAAATAAAATTAAAACCAATTGCGGAAGATCATGATAGATCATAACAATCATGAAAATCTGCGTTCAATCAGATATGGAACATTATAGCATGAACCTCACTTTAAAAGTGTGGAGACAAAAGAACAACAAAGACAAAGGTGGTTTGGAAACCTACCAGGTAAAAGATATTTCGTCCGAGATGTCTTTTTTGGAAATGTTTGATGTGTTGAATGAGCAACTGATCATGGATGGCAGGGACCCAATCGCTTTTGACCACGATTGCAGGGAAGGGATATGCGGTATGTGCAGTATGTATATTAACGGGCGTGCACATGGCCCCTGGAAAAATAATACCGTATGCCAGTTGCACATGAGGGCTTTTAAAGACGGTGATACCATCGTGGTAGAACCCTGGCGCAGCAAGGCTTTTCCGGTGATAAAAGACCTGGTGGTGGACCGGACGGCATTCGACCGGATCATCCAGGCGGGTGGTTATATCAGTATTAATACAGGCAACGCTGTTGATGCCAATGCCATTCCTATTGATAAAAAAAATGCGGATGATGCGTTCATGGCGGCGGCTTGTATTGGTTGTGGTGCCTGTGTAGCAGTCTGTAAGAACAGTAGTGCCATGTTATTTGTGAGTGCCAAAGTTTCTCAACTGGCATTGTTGCCACAGGGTGGGCCCGAAAGGGAATCGAGGGTATTGAATATGGTGGCGCAAATGGATAAGGAAGGATTTGGTAACTGCACCAACACTTATGCCTGCGAAGCGGAATGTCCCAAAGGAATTTCTGTTTCCAATATTGCACGGATGAACCGGGAATATTTAAAAGCCGGATTGAGTACGGAGGAGTAAAGAATATTTTTTGGGAGCAGATGAAATGCACCTTTCATTAATTGCAACGTGTAATATTGTGGAAGCATTTGATCATTTAATTAATTTCACAACAATATTTTGAAGGAAGACATTTCTATCCTCTTTTTTCTCCGGGATAGTAATGTCATTATCCATTTCCACTGTGATCACCGCATTGGTATCGGTACTGATCTCAAATTCAGACCCATTTTCTTCTATTTTACCAGTAACAAAATAATCGCGGATCTTTTTGCCATTAATGTAAATATTCAAATGCGGAAATACCTGTGCTGCCGCAGTTCCCATTGCTGAGATCAATATTGCATAATGGCCCTTTTTAAGCATCAGCGGTTTTGAATGTATAGCGCCGTTCCAAATAGCTATTTCCTTTTGAGCTGGTAAAATTTCTCCTTCATGTTCGGCAAAATCGGTATACCGGATATTATAATAACCGCCTGCACTATTTTCTTTTGATGCATAAAATTTCGCCCATGCATCATAAAATGTTTTCTGTTCTATCAGGCTGTATGCCGTATCCAATCCTTTGAATGCATTTGTATCAGGCATTTGATCCCCATGGGCGCCAATGATCCAGAAGCCGCACAGGTTATATTTTGCAGAAGTTTTATGTAAAATAGAATCTACCAGGTCCTCTTTTTTGCCACTAAATATTTCTGCTTCTGATCCAAATTGTTGTAAATAGTATCCCTGCTGCCAGGCTGTATTTTCATTTATGATCGGAAAATTTGATGTATTTTCCTGCACTACATATCGGGTCATTTCCCGGAACTGTGTTTTACTTATTGCTGTATAATATTTCTTTACAAAAAACAAATGAATGACGGACAACAGCACAAAAAATCCCAGGAGTGAATATTTCAATAATGGTATTTTAAAAAGTTCAATGCTATAGGCCAACGTTAATATAATTGCAGGCAGTACCACGATTGTATAACGGGGGAAGAGCATGGGAACCACCAGTAAAGACCGGACATAAGGAATAAGAAAAACAAAAAAGATCCAAAATAGAATGATTGTAAAACCGAGTAAAAGCGGGTTGTCTTTTATTTTCTTTATCCCGGTCAATTCGGCATGTATAGCAACTTTGACAAAAAAAGTGAACAACAAAAATAAAAGAAGCGGGTTCAGGATATCTGCATTTCCAAAATAATCATAAAAGAAATTTTGGATAAAGGCCGGTGAAATACCGGTTATCCAGAATGATTTTACTGCAACTGTTGCCTGGAGAAATGAAAGCCACGGTATATAGCCCATCACAATAATCATTGCGCTAAGTATGCCATACCGGATTAGTTTTATTCTTTCAAAACCTTTTTCCTGTAAAATAAACAACAATGCCAAAACAGCCTGCGCCGCTATTACAAAGAGGCTGTAATAATGCGTATACAAAAGAAACAATGTGAACACGGAATACCATATTGCATTTTTTTTAACGGGCGTTCTCAATAACTTGATAAGCCAGGTAAATGACAACGCAGCAAAGAGAAAAGCGAAACTGTAAGGCCGGGCTTCCTGGGAATAATAAAGGTGAAAAAAATTGACACAGGTGATTACAGCGCAAATGAGCCCGAGACTTTTATTCAATAGTTCTTTTCCGAGCCGATATATTGCCCAGATGCTGATGGTACCGGCAATTGCGGGTACCAGTCTTGCTACAAATGCAGTATGACCAAAAATGCTGAAGAAAATTTTTTCTGCAATAAAAAAAAGAGGCGGGTGATGTTCACTTGTTTTTAAATAGCTGAACAATTCTCCCCAACTGGCAGAAGGGCTTGCCTCATTCATGGTATGCAGTTCATCCAGCCAGAGGCTTTGATAGTTAAGTCCTTTGATCCGTAACACAAAGCCTATGAGGCATATTGACATTATCCAGGTTTCACTACGGAGGGTTTTGTAAATGGAATTCATTGCCAATTTTTTTTAACGACTATATAGGCCTGTTTATTTGATCTTGTATTTTGTTAATGCACTGTGTAAGTGACAAAACCCGGATCATAAACGAATAAATCAATAGCCGGGTTGCCCACCATTATTGTCCCAAGGGACCCTTCTTTTGTAAGGGATATATGATCCGGGTTGCAGCAAATTTGTTGTTTTGCCCGTCTTGCACAATAAATGCTAATTTTGGCATTACTAATTCCCGGGAAAAGCTTGAAGCAAATCAGGATATACGTATTCCTTTATTTTTTATTTGCTGTGCATGATATCAATGCCCAGGTGAATCCATCGCCGCTTTCCAATCTTCATAAAAAATATATCAGCACTAGAAATAAAGTGGTTAAACTGGATTCCATGAGTGTGGTGCCCCATACCGTGAGTATAGAAAATGTGTTTCCGGATTCCTATAAAGTGGATGAAGTAAATGCCACTATTACCTGGATCGGTAAGCAGGCCAACGACAGTGTACTCATCACTTACCGGGTATTTCCTTTTAAACTGAATGCAGTAGCCAGGCATTTAAATTATGATGATATCCGGAATAATTTTTTGAGCAGCAATCCTTTTACACTTAAGTATGGCAATAAACAGGCTAACCCACTGGTTGATTTCGGCAATATCAAATCGGAGGGAAGTTTTGGCAGGGGCATCTCTTTTGGAAACAGCCAGGATGCCGTGGTCAATTCCAGCCTTAATCTCCAGTTAAGCGGCTATATCGGTGATAGCCTGCAACTCACGGCGGCCATAACCGATAATAATATTCCCATACAGCCTGATGGTAATACGCAGGACCTGCGTGATTTTGACCGCATCTTCCTGCAAATAAAAAAAAGGGGATGGCAGGTAAACTTTGGAGACATTGATATACGCCAAAGCAAAAATTATTTCCTCAATTTTTATAAACGTTTGCAGGGCGCTTCATTTATTACGGACAATAAGATCGGAAAGCATATTTCCAATTCGTTGCTGGTAAGCGGGGCCATTGCAAAAGGGAAATTTACACGCAATATCCTGGAGCCCCTGGAGGGAAACCAGGGGCCATACCGGCTGCAGGGCGCCAACCAGGAATTATATTTTGTAGTGCTGGCGGGTACAGAAAGGGTTTTCATGGATGGTGAATTATTACAACGCGGCGAAGACCAGGATTATGTGATCAATTATAACACGGCAGAACTAACCTTTACGCCCAAACGCCTTGTGACCAAGGATAAAAGGATACAGGTAGAATTTGAATATGCCGACAGGAATTTTTTAAACTCACAGGTATATGTAAACGATGAGATGAATTTTAAGAATAAATTTTTTCTGAGCGTCGGCGCCTATTCCAACGCGGATGCAAAGAATTCATCTATTGACCAGGTGCTGGATACCAAACAGAAACAATTCCTGGCCGATATCGGGGATGGCGTTGATTCGGCCTATTACGTAAATGCTGTGCAAGATACGCTTTCAGCAGGAAAGATCCTGTACAAAAAAATTGATACCACTTATAATACCAGTATCCATGATTCGGTCTTTGTTTTTTCCACTAACCCCAATGATATTTTGTATAGCCTGGGCTTTACCTACCTGGGCCCGGGTAAAGGAAATTATGTTTCGTTAAACAGCGCTACCAATGGAAAAGTGTTTGGCTGGGTGGCGCCCGATGCCAATAATGTGAAGCAGGGAGACTGGGCACCCGTTATTTTACTGGTAGCTCCAAAAAAACAACAAATGATCACTATTGGAGGGGAATACTTTTTTTCATCAAAAACAAAGGTTAAAGTGGAGATGGCCGTGAGCAAATATGATGTCAACCTCTTTTCAGAAAAAGATAAAAATAATGACCAGGGAATTGCGGCAAAAGTGCAATTTCAGAACGAGGATACCAAGGTACACCTGCTGGGTAAGCCGCTTTTAATGCAAACAAACTTTGGCTATGAGTTTGTGCAGGACCGTTTTAAACCACTGGAACGATTGCGGAATGTTGAATTCCTGCGCGACTGGAGTCTGCCGGATGACGTGGCTGCTGCAAATGAACAGCTTTCCAGTGCAGCCGTAAAGCTCGGTGATAAAAAAGGGAATTTCCTTCGTTATGAACTCACCAGCTATATCCGTAGCGATAAATACAACGGGTTTCGCCAGGAGATCGATCAAAACAACGTGGTCAACGGATGGAAACTAACGGACAGGCTTAGCCTCACTACCTTTAATAACCCGCTTCAAACTGGTAATTTCCTGCGCCCGACAGTTGACATCAGCAAAGTGCTCACCCGCTATAAGAAAATGCAGATCGGTTTTAACTACAACGGCGAGTTTAATAAACTGCGGTATAAGATAACGGATACCCTGGCGTCCTCGAGTTTTGCATTTAATAGTTGGCAGGTGTATATCAAATCAAACCCGGCAAAACCGAATAAGTGGGGATTTACTTATTTTACAAGGAATGACCTCTTGCCGGTAAGATCAACATTAGCAGCTGCAGACAGGAGTGACAATTATAATTTTTTCACCGAACTAATGAAAAACGAGAAGCGCCAGTTAAGGCTGAATATCAGCTACCGAAAGTTGCACATTTTAAATGCGGCTGTGAGTACTCAAAAAGAAGATGAAAGCTTGTTGGGAAGGGCAGAATACAGTATGAATGAATGGAAGGGGCTGATCGTTGGGAATGTATTGTACGAGTTGGGGGCGGGGCAGGAGCAAAAAAGAGAATTCACCTATATTGAAGTTCCTGCAGGACAGGGCGAATATACCTGGATTGATTACAATAATAATGGTATCGCCGAGCTCAACGAATTTGAAATAGCTGTATTCCAGGACCAAAAAAAATATATCCGGGTATTTACGCCCAGCAACCAGTATGTAAAAGCAAATTATGTGCAATTCAATTACAGTGTTGCATTGAATCCCAAAGCGGTCATCAAAACTTTTGGTGCAAAGGGTATAAAAAAATTATTAAGCCGTTCAAGTACCAGCTCGGCCCTGCAGATCAATAAAAAAGACATTTCTACCGGCACCTTCGAATTCAATCCGTTCACCAAAAAACTGGTGGATACCACTTTACTCACTTTAAATTCTTTTTTCTCCAACACATTTTATTTTAACCGCAGCAATGTCAAATGGGGCTTCGATATAACGCACAGCGTGAATGACGGAAAATCCTTATTGTCTTATGGATTTGAAAGCCGCAGGTTAAGAACCGTTGCCGGGAAAATCAGGTGGAACCTCAACAGGAATTTTGTAACCAATATTGCTTTCAGGCAGTTGAAGAATGTGTTAAACACTGATGGGCCAAAGTTTGATAACCGGAATTATCTGATTCTTCAAAACATTGTGGAACCTTCCATTGCATATGTGCATAAATCAAACTTCAGGCTTAGTTTAACCTATGCATTTGCAGATAAAAAGAACACCATCGATTCAATGGAAAAAGCTTTGAACCAGTCGCTCACAGCGGAAATGCGCTACAATATTCTTTCCAGCAGTACGCTGAATGTGAAGTTCACTTTAAACCAGATCAATTTTTACGCCTACCAGGGCGCGGCCAATACAACTGTGGGTTATATTTTGCTGGATGGGTTATCACCGGGAAAAAATTATTTATGGAGCCTCGAGTATACGAAAAGGTTAGCAGGCAATATCGAAATGAGTGTGCAGTATGAAGGAAGAAAGCCTGGTGAATCAAGAACGGTGCATGTGGGCAGGGCTTCGATCAGGGCGATATTCTAACGAATGTTTTTTGTCATGCTGAGGTACGAATCATCTCATCCTTAATTAAAATATCATTGAGATGCTTCGTTCCTCAGCATGACAGAACATTCCGTTAGCTAAACAATCCTCCCTTCTTTAAACTCCTCACACCTTCTCCGATCTTAAAACCGTTATTATACACTTCTATTTTATAATCACCGGTTTGAAAGTTGGAATCCTGTTTCCAGTCGAAGCTCAGCGTTTGGCGCTGGCCCTGGGTATAATTCACGTCTAGTTTTTGTGTAAAGAATTTCTCCAGTCCATCCCTGGTGCTGAATTTGCCGGCACCGGATGCAATGGGATTGCCATCGGGGCCCGTGATGCATACATAAATATTTTTTACACCGGTTTGGGTGATGCGGTTCTCATCGAGGTCAAATGAAATACGGAGTTTATCAACGCGTTTAGCCGTAGTCGTTTCTTTTTCTTTCCCGTTATTTTTTTCATTAATGCCCAGGATGGAAAAATTAGATGCATGAAGCGTAGAGCCGATATCGATCAGGTCATCTTTTTGTTTGAGTACGATCTGTGCGGAATCAAGATCTTTTTTTACGTTATCTCTTTGCTTCGTGACGGTTTCTTTTTCGTGGGTGAGCACAATTTTTTCACCCTCCAGGGTTTCAATTTTGGTTCTGTAATTTTCAATATCGCCATTCAGGGAAGCTATTAATGTTTTAGCCTGTGCCATCGCATCCTTGTCGGCTTCTCCCTTTGCAAGCAATTGCCTGATCTTCTCCTTCTTTGCTGTAATATCCCTGTCGCGTTTACTGATCACACTGTCCTTGCTGTGCATCATATTTGCACTGCTGGTTTTGATCAGGTCATACCGCATGGTGGCGTCTTCCAGTTCCTTTTGCAACTCATCTTTTTGTGAAGAAGTGGTAGCAATAACAGTATCTTTTTGCTGAATGGTTTCCTTGGTTTTATTCTTATCCCAAATAATGTACCCCCAGGTACCCAGGAGGGCAATGATCAAAAAGGCGGTTAAATAATTACGCCAGTTTTTTGGTGGAGGGACTGGTGCAGCCTGCTGAGTTTGTTCAGCAGCTGGAAAATTTTCGAATGCCATAAAGTTTAAGGTTTTTCTGATCAACAAAATTACACATTCACTCCCTACTGCAAAGCAGGATGTGAATATGTTGATAAAACGTAAGTTTTCATTTTGTTATCATTGGCATTAGGGCTAAAATTATGCCAAAATCATTCCGTATAATTTGAGATTGGTTATTCCTGTGTTAAAAATTTTATGGATTAAAAAGCTGCTGCTCCGGGCTAACATTTATCTTTGAAACATGAGCGCCGAAAAAATCATCAGTGACTGGAATAAAAAAAGCTATAAAAGTATTTACTGGCTGGAAGGTGAAGAGGGTTATTATATTGATATGGTAATGGACCATGCAGAGCATCATATCCTTAATGAAGCTGAAGCAGCGTTTAATTTAACGGTCTTCTATGGAAAGGATGCAGAATGGCCCATGCTGGTGAATGCCTGTAAACGGTATCCCATGTTCGCAGAACGACAGGTGGTATTGCTGAAAGAGGCCCAGCAAATGAAAGACATCGAGAAATTAGAAAGCTACATTGAAAACCCTTTACATTCTACCATTTTTGTAGTGGGATACAAAGGCAAAACATTTGATAAACGAACCAAACTTTACAAGTCACTCAAGCAATCTGCAGAAATATTCAACTCAGAAAAAGTAAAGGATTACAAACTGGCCGAATGGATCGCTGAATTTGTACGATCGAAAGGTTATCAGATCAGTTCAAAAGCGGTTAGCCTTCTCGAAGAGCATATTGGCAATGACCTGAACCGTATTGCAAATGAAATAGAGAAACTGGCGCTTAATTTAAAGGGCAAAAAAGAGATCACCGAAGATGATATTGAACGGTATATCGGCATCAGTAAAGAGTACAATGTTTTTGAACTGCAGGCTGCCATTGCAAAAAAAGACCTTGCAAAAGCCATCACCATCATCCGGTATTTTGAAGGAAACCCCAAGGCCGGGCCGATACAGATGGTACTTCCTGCATTGTATGCCAGTTTCAGTAAAGTATATACTGTTTTCGGTATGCCTGATAAGAGTGAAGCGGCTTTGAAGCCACATTTTTATTTTAATTCAACTGCAGTAAAAAATGCACTGGAAACCATTCGTAATTACGGTTACGATGGCATAGAAAGGATATTGTTATTGCTGCATCATTACAATTTAAAGGGAGTGGGGGTAGGCGACACCGGTACCTCCGATGCTTCCCTGCTGAAAGAGATGGTGGTGAAGATGATAGGGTAAGGGTTTGAAAGGTTTAAGGGTTTAATGGTTTAATGGTTGAAAAGAACTTTCAGATTATGAAGTCTTAATAACCCTTAAACCATGAAACTTTGAAACCTTTAAACCTTTCAACGATTCACAAATATCTCAAACTCTCTTCCTTATCCTTATGCAATTGCTCAGTAAGTTCTTCCAGGCCATCAAACTTTACTTCACTGCGTAAATATTTTTTTACAGACACCCTGATGACCTTTCCATAGATGGTCTCATCAAAATCAAAAAGGTTTACTTCCGTTACGCGTTTTTTACCATTTATCGTGGGCCTGAATCCAATGCTCATCATGCCTTTATATCGTATGCCATCCACGTCGGTGTACACAGCATAAATGCCGTCGCCTAAAACAATTTTTTCCTCGTCCCTGCCCTTTAAATTGGCCGTGGGATAACCAATGCTGCGGCCGATCTTATCCCCATCTACCACTTCGCCTTCAAAGAAAAAAAGGTAGCCCAATAATTTATTAGCCTCATCAATATTACTCTGCAGGATCGCATTACGGATATTGCTGCTGCTTACTTTTACGGCATCAAGAATGTGTTCCGGTATTTCTTTGAGACGGTAATTATACAGGGAGGCTTTTTCTTCCATCAGACTGTAATCGCCGCTGCGTTCTTTTCCAAAGCGATGATCATAACCGATAATAATGGTATGCGGCTTGAATTTCTGAACCAGGAAATCACGGATATATGCTTCTGCAGACTGGTTAGCAAAAAAATCGGTGAAGGGAACCACGATCAAATGATCAATACCCGTTTTACCCAATAACTCAATTCTTTCATCCAGCGTATTGATAAGCCTTACGCCGGTAATGACCGAAGACACAATTTTCCGGGGATGGGGATGAAAAGTAATGATCGCTGATTCGCCACCAAGCCTGGCAGCTTCTTCCTTTAAACTGTCTATGATCTGCCGGTGGCCAAGATGCACCCCGTCAAATGTGCCAATGGTGATGACGGCATTTTTAAAAACGGGCAATTCCTCTGTTGAATAATGTACTTTCATTTTATAATTGCTGCAAATCTAAATGATAATTTTATAATCAATAATGGATAATTGCTTTGTAATTTGCGGTCACCAATTTTTAATTATTAATTCTTAATTATTAATTCCTGATGTCCCTTTACTCCAAACGCGGTGTTTCTGCTCAAAAAGAAGAAGTGCATGCTGCCGTTAAAAACCTTGACCATGGCCTCTTTCCCCATGCGTTCTGTAAAGTGTATCCCGACTTTTTATGTGGTGATGATGATTTCGTAAACGTTATGCACGCTGATGGAGCCGGTACAAAAAGCATCCTTGCCTACCTGTATTGGAAAGAAACGGGCGATATCGGCGTATGGAAGGGTATTGCACAGGACGCGATCGTGATGAACCTGGATGACCTGCTCTGTGTGGGCATTTATGATAATATTGTCTTTAATTCAACGATCGACAGGAATAAAAATTTAATTCCCGGTGAAGTGCTGGAACAGATCATCACCGGTTCGCAGGAATTATTTGATGAATTAAAAAAATTTGGCGTGCACATACATTTCCTTGGCGGGGAAACTGCTGATGTGGGTGATGTGGTGCGCACGATTGCAGTGAACGGCACCATGACCTGCCGCTGGCCAAAGAATGCGATCATCAGCAATGAAAAAATTAAAGCAGGAGATGTGATCGTTGGATTTGCCGGATTTGGACAGGCAAGCTATGAAACCTGCTACAACAGTGGAATTGGCAGCAATGGATTAACCAGTGCAAGACATGATGTGCTGAGTAAATTTTATGCGGATAATTTTAAAGAGAGCTATAACACCGGGTTAGATGAAGATGTGGTTTATATTGGTAAGCATCGTTTAACTGATGTGTTGGCCGTTGGTCGTTGGCCGTTGGGCGAAAACGAACTGCCGCCGACCAACGATCAACGACCAACGACCAACGATCAACCACCATCCACCATCGGCCAACTCTTATTAAGCTCAACAAGGACATTCGCTCCAGTGATGAAAATGCTGCTCGAAAAACATTTCGACACTATCCATGGCCTGGTCCATTGTAGCGGTGGCGGACAGACGAAGTGCATGAAATATTTACCGGATGTTAAGGTGTCAGACGGCTCCAAGCCGTCAGCACACCTAAGAGTCATCAAAGACAATTTATTTGAACCACCGGAAATTTTCAGGATCATTCAGCAAAGCAGTGGCAGCAGCAATAAAGAAATGTATGAAGTGTTCAATATGGGCTGCCGTTTGGAAATTTATTGTGATGCTGCAGATGCTGCAACCATGATCGGTGCGGCAGAACAATTTGGTATTGCGGCACAGGTTATTGGAAGGGTAGAGGAGAGTGGGAAGAAAGAATTGGTAATCAGGTTGAAGAACGAAGAGATCGTTTATTGAATAAGACTTCCGAAGTTTTTAAAACTTCGGAAGTCTGTAAAGTTTATTTCAATCCTTCCACCACAAAAGTGATCGGCTGTTTTTTATATGCGTTGACCGGTTTGCCATTTTGTAATGCAGGCTCCCATTTGGGGCCTTTCTTAATAATATCAATACAATGTTGTGCGGTCTTTGATCCTTTGTAATTGGTAGAGATGATATCACTGAGGGTGCCGTCTTTATGCACAATGTATTGAAGCATGACAGTATACATACCCGGCTTCCAGCCTTCTTTTACGGGGATCGATGCGTCAAGATTTTTCATTAAATATTTACTCCAGTTTTCGGGCCCGCCCGGGAAAGATGGTTGGGTTTCTGTTATTGTAAAATTTTTATCGTCATCTTTTTTTGCATCAGCATCATATAACGAATATGCCTGGCCCCCGATTTTAATCAATTTTCCTGCGGCATCTTTAACATAAATATTGTCAAAGGTAACGGCTGTTCCGGCTTTACAACTTTCCATAAAGTTTTCAAGTGGTTTAAGCGAACTGCCTTGTAAATGTGCCTGTTCAACATACTTAAAACCTGCTCCCGCAAAATATACATCGGCACTTTCGAAACTATATCCTGCAGTAGCCCTCATCTCTTTTTGTTTTTTGAAAAGTTCAACATCTGCTCTTATATGTGTTATTTCCCCGAAATAAATCCTTGGTTCAATATTTGATTTTACATCAGCATCAGCCGGTAATTTACCATCAACAATTTTCTTTGAAACTATCACAACGGCTCCATCTTTTGCCCTTTCGCCATACAATTTAACGGCTTCTTCACCCGTATAAAAATCAAGGCTCACAAATTGTTTTATACCTGTCATTTTCACTATCTCATCTAATGTTTTAGCGGAATATTCTTTGTTGTCCATAAGTATTAAGGGATTGGGACCATAGAGCTTATCATTGACATTACCATGTATTCTTGCTGTATCTGCACTCAATGGATTAGCACCGAATTGTAAGTGTTGTTGCATTAGGACCAATGCAGCTGTATCTGTATTCCATTTTGGATTAGCACCGAATCCCTGTTTGGTATTGATGATGATCACTCCATTCTTTCCTTTTTCTCCATAAACTTTTAGCGCATCACTATTCTTTATCACACGAACATCCTGGATATCGTTTGGGTTGATCTTATCAATGACAACCTTTTCTGATTCTTTGCCATTTAAAATGTACAATACGTTATCGGGGCTATTTTTTATAGTAACAGCCGTTGCCTTGATAGTGACATCAACTGCTTCTTTATTGCCAACGGAATTGTTATATGTAGCCAGTGATGAAGCCGCGTTTACTCCGCTTACATCCTTTTTAGGAGTCACTGTATCAGTAATGCTGATGGGCAATTCCTTGATCTGTTCACGGGAAACTGCATAGTTCTCAATAGCAGCCAAAATATTTTTTGCAATAGTTTCTTTTGCTCCATCTGTTTGTAAATAATGCAGGTCTTTTTCATTATTAATGAATCCGGTTTCGATCAGCACAGCAGGGCATGTACTTGCCTGCAATACCCAGATCCCTTTTTCGCGTTGATTGGGTACTGGTAGTACACTTAACCCATAATTGTTACTGAATGCGTTGATAATAGCGGATGCTAAGACCTTGCTCTTTTCTGAATTCGGGTATGCATTTTTAGCAATCCAGACACTCATACCGGATTTGATATTGGCTGAATCTTTAGGCCCGCCATCAATATGTATGGAGATAAACAGATCAGCATTTTGTTGTTTGGCAAAATTCACTTTATCAACCGGCAATTGATAAGAATCATCTTCCCTCGTCAATACAATAATGATCTTGTCATTGGTATTCAATTCTTTTATCTTTTTAATGATGGCAAGGTTGAGGTCTTTTTCACTGACCTTTCCATCCAGACTTTTTGCCCCGGCATCATTGCCGCCGTGCCCTGCATCAATTACAACAGTAATCTTTTCTCCATGATAGGTTGGATGGGCTGTTTTAGCCTTAAATGTAAAAGCGGCAAAAACCAATACCGCTAACGGTAATACCAACACGCGGCCGATATAGCTTCCTTTGGAGTTCTTGTTTTTTAGTAGCATAAGGAGACGGCGTTTTATGGGTGAATAGAAAAAATTATTCGTAAGCTGAAAACGGTGTTGCGGGTAGGTGGCTTGCAATATCATTGCTGCAAAAGCTGCGGTGTCGCTGTCTTCCACGGCTTTTTTATCGGCAATGAATTCATGTATCATGTTCAGTTCTTTGCGCATGAGCCAGAAGACGGGATTGCTCCAGAAAAAGATAAGCACCATGTTGATGAATAATTTATCATAACTGTGTTTTTCCTGTACGTGTGCCACTTCGTGCCGGAATATCTGGTTGCCAGTGGCGCTTTCAATATCTATTTTATCATTCCAGAAAATATAGCGCAGGAAGGAGAAGGGCGTGCCTTTGGCATCGGTGTTCACGAAATGGATATTGTCAATAACGCGGCTTTGGTATTTTTTAAGTAGGGTACGGATCGTCCAGAGCACGTGAAGAAAAACAATAAAAAATATTGCGGAGATCAATAAATAAGATAATACTGCAACTGCTTTTGTATCCCAAACCTGTGGATGAGGAGCAGCTGAAAATTGTTGCACATAATCATCGCTGCTGGTAACCACCTGTAATAAATGTATGACCTCGCTTTTGGGCGCTGTGGCTTTGTTCCACACATTTATTTGAATACACGGCAGTCCCAGTGATAAAAGAATGGCGGCCAGTAAATAAAACCGGTTGTAGTGATGAAATATTTTATTGCGGAGGAACAACCAGTAATATCCAAACAATATGCCTGAGCAAATGATCACTTTTAAAAGGTAATATGCAATGGAAAGCATCTTATTTCTTTTTAAGTTGTTTTAATAATAGTTCCAGGTCATCCACACTTAAACTATTTTCTTTCACCATAAATGAAACTGCATTGCTGAATGAACCTTCGAAATATCCTTTTACAAAACTCTTCATCGTGGCTTTACTGTATGCTTCTTTGCTTACAATGGGATGATATTGGTGCGTTCTTCCAAACAGGGTAATGCCCACAAATTCTTTTTCCACCAATATCTTTATGATAGTGGCAACCGTGTTGTTGTGTGGCTTTGGGGCAGGCAGTTCATCTATGATCTCGCGCAGGAAGGCCTTGTCCAACTTCCAGATCACCTGCATGATCTGTTCTTCGGCCCGGGTTAATATTTTCATTTCTTTAGATGGGTTTTAAAATGATGATGTAAACGTAAAACTAATATTTTAGTTTTACAACTATTTTTTTAGTTATTCACATTTTTTAACAATTACTCCGAACAAGACAACCGTAGTTTTTAAAACTACGGTTGCCTGTAAAGAGCTGCCATTATGACTTCCGAAGTTTTAAAAACTTCGGAAGTCTGTACAGCTTATTCACATATTTTACAACAGGTGAGAAAATTAATTTTTAATAAAGCGTTTGTAAGGACTAAATTTGCCTGAACCAGCATGGTTTGTTTCATATGCTTCGATAAAAGCTGAATAATGGTGTTCAGTACAAGTGAGTGACACAACGATGCCAGGTAGAATTACAAATGACCATAACCAAAAACAGTACACTCCAAACTTAAACAGTTCATGTCTCAATCAATCGTAGAATTAAAGAATGTAAATATTTACCAGGGTACCAGCCTTATTTTAAGTGATGTAAATATTTCTGTGGATAAAGGCGAATTTGTTTATTTAGTGGGTAAAACGGGTACGGGTAAGAGCAGTTTGTTGAAAACATTGTATGGTGACCTGCAATTGATAGAAGGAGAGGGCTGGGTAGCAGGACATAACTTAAAAGATATTACCTGGAAGACCGTTCCTTTTCTGCGCCGTAACCTTGGCGTGGTGTTCCAGGATTTTCAATTGCTTACTGACCGTAACGTAAATGAGAACATGAAATTTGTTTTAAAAGCCACCGGCTGGAAAGATGAAAAGCTCATGGATGAGAAGATCGCTGATGTGTTGGAAAAAGTGGGACTCAGAACAAAAGGATTTAAAATGCCATTTGAATTGAGTGGCGGAGAACAGCAGCGTATGGATATTGCACGTGCATTATTGAATTCTCCCAAACTGATATTGGCAGATGAGCCTACCGGTAACCTTGACCCCGAAACAAGTGATGAGATCATGGCGCTCCTTTTCCACATTTGTAAAGATTATAACACCACCATCATTATGGCTACACATGATTATATGGTGATCAAAAAATTTCCTGCAAGGATGATGAAGACCGAAAGGAATAAAGTTTGGGACAATGCTACTGTAGAAATGTCGTAAAAAGAATAGCCGGTAAAATGTGAAGCCGGTAATTTATTTTTTCTTTCCGCCTTATCGTCTTCCCGGATAAAAATATAAGTGAGATTCATTCCCAAAACAAAGCCATTAATCTTTTTGCATTCTTCTCATTATTGTACTCATGTTGTAATAAGCCCTGTCTTTGCTGTACTTCCTGTTCTGTGAATGCCATCTCATATAACTCTTTTATTTTTTCCTGAAAAGATATTTCATCAGTCGCAATATGGCAATAGCTTTCCAACCCCGAACCCTCTACGGCAGCGGGATTTACCAGGCAATGCCTACCGTTGAACAAAGCATTCAGTAATTTTAATTTGATCCCCGTATTGTTGAAAGAAGGAAGTATATGCAATTGTGCTTTGGCAATGAGGTCCTGCATTGCTGCATCGGAAGGATCGGCCACCAGGCAGGTATGGGGGTGTGCATGCGCCATTTTTTTTAATTTTTCAGAAGGGTTCCTTCCGGCAATAACGAAAGGGATTGTGGTTTTATCAAATACTTTTTGCAATAACCAAATGGCCGCCTGTTCATTTTCGCTGATCGCCAAATTGCCATGATATAAACAAAAACAGCCCTTGCCTTCATGGCCTACGGCTAAGGTATATGGCAGGAAGACGGGCAGGTAATGAATATGCCCGGCATTGAACTGATGCCGGTAGGTTTCCACATCCCGCTGACTAACGGCAAGGAATACAGCCTTATTCGCAATGGACTTTTCATACTTTTTTAACAGCTGGCTTTCATTCAGGAAATAAAGCTTCTTTAAAAAATTAGTTTCCTGTTTTGCCAGTTGCCGGTAATACTCAAATTCGGCATTGTGTAAACGAACTATTATTTTCCGGTTGCCAAGCCGACCGGTTGACAAGTAATAAGTGGTATGTATCCCTTCCAGTAAAACGGGGTGATCATCTTTATTCAGGTTACTGATCAATGTTTCATTTACCCTTGAATTAACTATAAAGGGTACACGAAATGAAAAGCGGCCCGGATTTTTTTTCCGGGGATAATAATGTACCGTGTCGCAATATTTATTTAATTCTTCCTGCGGCGGGCGTCCCTGTGTAAAACAATGCAGGTGTATGCTTACGCCCAATTGATGCAGGGCCTTCAGTTTATAAAAAAGATCCACCACACCTCCGTAATCAGCAGGCCAGGGAACGTCGTGGGTTACGATATGGAGGTGTTTTTCTGTCATTTTTTTCTTCACCGCAGAGAACAGGAGGTGCGGAGTTTTCGCAGAGATACTCTGCGAAAACTCTATTTACTCATGTTCTCCGCGGTTAAAGATTTTCGAATAAAAATCAATCAGTTTCTTTTCTTCCTCCTGCCAGTTCAGTATTTCCCGGGCCTTAAAACAATTTTCTTGCAAACGTTTATACAGTTCTTCATCATTTAATAACCTATTGAGCGCTGCCGTAATGGTTTCTGCCGACAGGTCTTTTATTAAAATCGCTACTTCAAACTCATCATTGATCGTTTTGTATTCGGGGAAATCCATTGTTAACTGGGGTATTCCGTTTTGTATATAATCAAAAAACTTATTCGCCAGGGAATAGTATTGATTTAAGCCGATATTTTCAACCAGGTTGACCCCGATATAAGCCTCCTGCGTGATACTGTCCAATTGGTCCGGCAATACTTTCCCTTTGAGCAACACTTTACCCGCCAGATTGTTTGCCATGATGAGCGCTTTTGTTTGCTCCATAAAATTTCCATCTCCGTAAATAACCAATTTGGCATCCACCTGTATCATGGCAGGAATAAGAAATTCCAGTCCACGGGCTTCATTCACTGCACCCTGGTACAAAATGATCTTTTCTTTTGGTGTTGAGGAGAGCGTAATGGTTTTTAGCAATGGAATGTTTCTTACCAGATCATAGTTTACGCCGTAGTGATCTTTAAATGCAGCAATAATGGAATTACTAACGCAATACCCGTTCCTGAATTTTGGGACAAAGGTCTTTTCTATCCAATGCCATACCTTATAGACTTTTGGCCGCGATATGATCTCTTTTTGCTCGGAAAAATACTCATGGGCATCATACACTCTTTTGGTATGCTTTAATTTTGATGAAAGCCAAACGGGAAGCATCGTGTCGAGGTCAATACAACAGGTGATATCCGCTTTTTTAAAAAGCAGCCACCAAAATAACCGGAAATTATATTCGGCATAAAAGCCAAATCCACAACGGAAAAATGTAAATATTCTTTTTTGTTGATATTTTCTTTCCTGCAGGGGAGCGGACAGCCTGTTTCGGGTACCGGTCAACAGTACACGATAACCTGCTTCGGCCAGGCTGGTGCATATTCGTATCATCCGCTGGTCGTAATTAAGGTCATTGGTTACCGTAAAAATGATTTGCTTCAAAAAAGACTGATTAGGGTTAAAAAACAATACCATTGGTAGCAAGGGAAGGTTTATCAGCTTACTTAAAATACAAAGCCATCCATTGCTTTCAGGCAATATTCAAAAAAAAACCGCAAACCACCGCCAGAAAACCAACTTTTCTGCGTACTTTCGCACCCGAAATAACAAAAATAAAAACGGCACCAATCCGGGTGCTTAAAAAAACAATTTAGATGTCTTATTTAACAACAGAAAAAAAAGCCACCATTTTCAGCAGTTTTGGGGCTACCGCAAAAAACACGGGTTCCATTGAGGGCCAGATCGCTTTATTGACGGAGCGCATCAACCACATTTCAGATCACCTGAAAGCAAATAAAAAAGATTTCTCCACCCAACGGGGTCTGATGATGATGGTAGGTAAACGAAAACGTTTATTGACCTATCTCAGCAAACACGACCTGACAGGTTACAGGGCATTAATTGAGAAATTAGGACTGCGTAAATAAACCATCACTACTATGTTATATGTTTAATTCCCAACTCAAATTTCATGGTTGGGAATTATTCTTTTTAAACAAAGTTTATTGGTTGTTTGTTTCTCCCCGATCTCACCTGCACGATTGCGCAAAGGCCCTTCGAACAAACAATAAACTACAAACAAAAAATTATGTCATTATTACAACCCAAATCAGTTACGTTTGATATTGGCGGTGGCCGTATGGTTACCATCGAAACAGGAAAAATGGCCCGCCAGGCCGATGGATCTGTTACCGTACGCCAGGGCAATTGCATTATATTGGCCACTGTTGTTGCCAATAAAGAACCAAAGGCCGGCCAGAGTTTTTTCCCTTTATCAGTGGATTACCAGGAAAAATTTGGATCAGCAGGCCGCATACCCGGTTCATTCTTTAAAAGAGAAGCCCGTTTAAATGATTATGAAATATTAACCTCCCGTTTAATTGACAGGGCTTTAAGGCCCTTATTCCCCGAAGATTATTTATGTGAAGTGCAGGTACTGGTATCGCTTATTTCATCTGATGATGAAGTGATGCCCGATTCCCTGGCTTGCCTGGCCGCGTCTGCAGCATTGGCTGTTTCTGATATTCCCATCCAGGAGATCATTTCCGAAGTGCGTATCGGAAGGGTAAACGGCGAAATGATCGTCAACCCCGCGCGTACCCAATTATTAACATCCGACCTTGAATTTATCATTGCTGCTACGGATAAGAATATCATGATGGTGGAAGGGGAAAGCAAAGAGTGCCAGGAAGAAGACCTGGTGAAAGCGATTGAAATGGCTCATGATGCCATACGCATACAGGTAAAAGCCCAGGAAGACCTAAGGGCTGTTGTAGGAATCACTGCAAAAAGAGAATACACTAAGCCTTACCGTAATGAGGAACTGAATGAAAAGATCACTGCCTTTGCAAAAGATAAAGTGTATGCCATTTCTTCTGCTGCATCCGCAAAACACGATAGAAGCGATGCATTTGACGCTTTAAAAGCAGAGCTAACTACTTTTTTAGGCGAAGAACTTTCGGATGAAGATAAGGGGCTGATCGGCCATTATTATGGAGATCTCCAATATTACGTGGTAAGAGATATGATATTGAATGAAAGGAAAAGATTGGATGGAAGGGGTACTGAAGATATCCGCCCATTGGAAATGGAAATAGATAATTTGCCAACTCCGCATGGCTCGGCATTGTTTACAAGAGGTGAAACCCAATCACTTACAACCGTTACTTTAGGAACACCTTTAGATGAATTATTGGTGGAAAGTGCGCACAAATCAGACTATACAAAATTCATTTTACATTATAATTTTCCTCCTTTCTCCACCGGCGAAGTAAAAATGATGAGGGGTGTTGGCCGAAGGGAAGTCGGACACGGTAATCTTGCCATGCGTTCATTGAAAAAAATGATGCCTGGCAGCGAATACCCATATACGGTGAGAGTAGTAAGTGATATTTTGGAAAGCAATGGCTCATCTTCCATGGCTACAGTTTGTGCCGGGTCGCTGGCCCTGATGGATGCTGGTGTTCCGCTTGCAAAACACGTAAGCGGTGTTGCGATGGGATTAATTAAGAAAGGAGATAATTTTGCAGTACTGACCGATATCCTCGGTGATGAAGATCATTTGGGCGATATGGATTTTAAAGTAACGGGTACGCGTGATGGCATTTGTGGTGTTCAAATGGATATTAAAGTGGATGGATTAAGTATGGATGTGATGCGCCAGGCACTAGCACAGGCTAAAAAAGGCCGGCTGCATATCCTCGATGCCATGTACAACTGCACCCCTGCTGCAAGGCCGGAAGTGAAGCCACACGCACCAAGGATGGTTAAACTGATCATTGACAAGGAATATATTGGCGCGGTGATAGGGCCCGGCGGTAAAGTGATACAGGAAATTCAGCGGGAGACCGGTGCCACCATCAATATTGAAGAAGTAGACAACCATGGTGAAGTAAGTATCTTCTCAAAAGAAAAAACCAGTCTCGATAAGGCAGTAACCTGGATCAATGGACTGGTAGCGGTACCAGTAGTTGGAGATACTTATGAAGGAACAATAAAGAGCATCAAGGAATTTGGTGCTTTTGTAGAGTTCTTACCTAAAAAAGAAGGGTTGCTGCACATCAGCGAAATAAGCTGGAAACGCCTGGAATCAATGGAAGGTATCTTTAAAGAAGGGGATAAGGTAAAAGTGAAATTGCTTGATATCGATCAGAAAACGGGCAAATTCAAACTGAGCAGGAAGGCATTGATACCGAAGCCGGAAATGCAGACCAGGCCTCAGCAGGGTGAGCAAAAAGCTTAATTCATTTTATATGATCAATAAACCGTCACGTATGAAGCGAGGCGGTTTTTTATTTATTGCAAGCTAGTGGTTAATAGTAGGAGGCTAGTGCTTAGTAGTTAATGGCTAGTGGGTCTCCTGCTAGCTACTCCCCATTTACCACTTGCATTTTTTTTAAATTATTATATGAATTATTTAGAATTTGATTTTACAATAAAAGATAAGGACCAGGGTGAACTGCTTTTGGCCTTGCTTGCTGATGCCGGATTTGAAGGATTTGAGGAAGAAGACGATCACCTGAAAGCTTTTATCAGGGAATCCGGGTTCCATGAGGACATGCTTAGGAACATTTTAGAAGCCACAGGAGTGCCTTTTAAGCAAACAGTAATTAAACCCCAAAACTGGAATGCAGTATGGGAGCGTAACTTTCAGCCGATCGTGGTAAATGATATGGTGGCCATCAGGGCTGCCTTTCATCAACCATTCCCTGGTATGCCATATGAGATCATCATCACGCCAAAAATGAGTTTTGGAACCGGCCATCACGCTACAACTTATTTAATGATTGAACAAATGTGTGCTCTGGATATTAAGGATAAAACTGTCCTTGATTTTGGAACTGGCACCGGTGTATTGGCCATCCTTGCAGAAAAAATGGGCGCAAAAAAAATTACTGCAATTGATAATGATGACTGGAGTGTAGAAAATTCAAAAGAAAATATTATTGCAAACGGTTGCAGTAAGATAATTATTCAAAAGGCAGATTTCATTCCGGGAAAAGAAAAATATGATATTATCCTCGCCAATATTAACCTCTACATCATACTGGTAAATCTTTCCGCAATTGCTGCGGCTGCTAAACCAGGCACGATCATTTTATTGAGTGGGTTCTTAAAAAATGATGAGGCAATACTTATTACAGGCTTTGCAAAAAATAAATTCATCGATCAAAATGTATCCCAAAAAGAAGAATGGCTCTGTCTTAAGGTTCAGTTAGATCAGTAAGGATTATATGTTTAAAGAGCTGATAACAAAGAAGTTAATACACATATCCACAAATTATTTTATTAACATTAAATAATCATTAAGTGATTAATAATTCATTATTTTTGTGACCCTCAACTCAAGCTAAGGAAATCGGATGAAAGAATTACTTCTTATTGTTATAGCATATTTTATTGGCTCTATTCCTACGGCATTGATCATCAGCAAGCGTTTTTTTGGTGTGGATATCCGCGATTATGGCAGCGGAAACATGGGTGCTACCAATACTTTCAGGGTATTGGGGAACCGTTATGGAACAATGGTAATGATATTTGATATTTTGAAAGGGCTGGCTGCGGTAGAATTATACAATTTTCTTCCCTACTATTTTCACAACGAACTGGAACGCACCAATTTCATGATCGGCCTTGGCCTTGCAGCAGTTATTGGACATATCTTCCCCATTTTTGCCGGATTCAGGGGTGGAAAAGGAGTAGCTACTTTATTCGGGCTGATACTGGCAGTCCAACCTGTTGTTGCAGTAAGTTGTGTGGGTGTTTTTCTTTTGGTACTGTACCTTACCCGTTATGTTTCACTGAGCTCTATTTTGGCGGCTTTGTCTTTACCCATATGTGTATTGTGGATATGGAATGAACATGAAGTGATGTACCGCGTGTTTACCCTCCTTGTGGCAGCAATGGTTATATTTACCCATCAAAAAAATATCGGCCGGATCTTACGCGGGGTAGAAGGCCGGATACCAATATTAAAATATCGCGACAGAAGAAAATCCCGTCGTAGGCACGATTAACAGACCTAATCCCATCGGCCTGATCAATTATAAAATATTAAATTAATATAAAAGCAACGCTTCGTTAAATACGGAGTTTTTTTATTTAATGCTTTTATCTGCCAAACATTATGTTTAAATTTGTGGGGTTATACTAACAAGATATTTTTCCGTAGCCTTCCTGGTAAAATCCGGATTGTGAAAGTAATGGTCCATCATAAGATGGCGAATAGTTTCAGAATATTTTTTGCAATCTTTTAAAACTTAATTGCATGTTAGTTATGTCTTCTCAATCATTGCTGGAAAAATTGCAATTGAAAGATGAAAGAAACCTGCTCATTCAAGGTTTGCCTTCATCAATTGAAAAGCAATTTATCAAATTGTCTTTTTCTAAAAATTTAACGCCGTTACTTAAAAGCAGGAAAATTGATTTTGCCCTGGTCTTTGCCATCAGCCAGCAGCAATTAAAATGCATCTTATCGGATGTTATTCCTTTCTTTCAATCGGACGTAAAATTGTGGGTGGCTTATCCTAAACTGACTTCTAAGATCGCCAGTGACCTGAGCCGGGATGCCAGTTGGGACTTTATTGCAGATCACGGCTTTGAAGGAGTAAGAGCGATCGCCCTTGATAATGTATGGAGCGCCATCCGCTTTAAACGGTCAGATGACTCGGTTAAAAAAACGATCAATTTTTGTACAACCAACCCGGCCCCCGGAGTTGATTACATCAACCGCACTATTGAAGTGCCTTTAGAATTGCAGCAGTTATTCAATAAAAATAAACCGGCCGCAGCTTTTTTTGAATCCCTTGCATTTACCCACCGCCGTGAGTATATTGAATGGATCATCAGCGCTAAAAGAGCCGAAACAAAAGCCAGGCGCCTGGAAACCACCATGGAAAAATTAATTGCGGGGAAGAAGAATTTCAATGAGAAATAAAAGAACGCTTCAAGCTACAAGCCACAAGGGGGCAAGATTTGAATTCATAGAACTTTTCATTACATTAAGATTGCTTCAAGTTCTTATGCTTCTCCCTTGAAGCTTGAGTCTTATCTGAATATCACCGTACCCAACTGCCTTGTCAGTTCAATTTCCATTTGCTTAAGGTGTTGGTGTGTTTGCACCAGCATTAACTGGTCTTCTGTAAGTGTTGTTTTCTCCAGGTCGCGCTGGTTTTCATCCATCAGCCTTTTGATCTTTCTAAGTTTAAGGTAATTGAGCGTGGAAAAAACTTCTTCTTTAAATAATTCATCCCTGGTAGGAATATGCCCTTCGTAATGATCCTTCCATTTAGGGCTCACTTCAAAATTAAAGTCCATGATACTTACCACCAATGAACTCATCTGCAGGTCATCATTGTATAAAAAATTCTTTGCAGTAGGTTCAATGCCTTCATCGTACCAGGTTTTATAGGTTTGCAAAACTTTTATCAGCTCTTTATTATCGATCAATTCTTCTAACTGGTTATCCTCAATTTCCTTAAATACATATGCCGCCACTTTTTGTTCTTCATTCCAGTCTTTAAGGCCAAACTCCAGTAAGCTTCTTACCATGGCCCGTTCGTGCATTTCGTCCTTGTTAAACAATACCGATACATCATCTTCCACTTCACCGCTGAAATTCGCGATTGCATCATCTGTTGTTTCTCTTGATGACCTGCTTTCTGATTTGTTGACCTTCTCCCTGATAAATTTATTCACCAGCGCATGTAAACCGCCTTCTTCAATTTTTAAGATCTCTGAACATTGTTTTATATAATCCTGCTGTCGGGTAAAGTCTTCTGTCTTATTGATCTTTGAAATGGTTTCAGCGATCTGGTTTACAACGATCGATTTCTTGGTACTGTCATTGCCCGCATCCTGTAATGCAATGCCTAACTGGAATAAAATAAAATCTTTTTTATTGGCCGAGATAAAATCAGTAAAAGCGGCGGCTCCCATTTTTTGTAAATAACTGTCCGGGTCTTCTTTATCCGGGATCAGCACTAACTTCACGTTGAGGCTTTCTTCCAGCGCCAGATCAAGCCCGCGTAGCGCTGCTTTTATGCCGGCACTGTCGCCGTCATAAATGATGGTAAGGTTGTTGGTATATTTTTTTACCAGGCGCAATTGGTCGGGTGTAAGAGATGTGCCCCCGCTCGCCACTACATTTTCTATTCCTGCCTGGTGTAAACTGATCACGTCGGTATATCCTTCCACCAATAAACATTCATCTGCCTTATCAATGGCTAATCTTGCAAAATAAGCGCCGTATAGGAGTTTACTTTTTACATAGATCTCATTTTCCGGCGTATTAATGTATTTCGGGGCTTTGTCATTATTCTTAATGATCCTTGCGCCAAATCCCAAAACTTTACCGCTTTGATTATGGATCGGGAAAATGATCCGGCCCCGGTAATTATCATAAGGATTCCCGTCACGCACATTTACGAGGCCGCTTTTTTGTAAATATTCAAGGTTGTATTGTGCTGCCAGTGCTGCTTTTGTAAATCCATCTTTTGATTCGGGATTATATCCCAGCTGGAATTTTTTTATGATCTCTTCACGAAACCCTCTTTCTTTAAGATAGCTGAGTGCCACAGCATTTCCTTCCCCGCTATTGAAAAGCGCATCACTGAAATATTTTTGTGCAAAATTATTAATGATATAGAGGCTGTCGGCTACCTGCTGTTGCTGTTTAAACTCAGGACTTGTTTCTGTCTCTTCAATTTCCACATTATACTTTGCAGCGAGCCAGCGTAAAGATTCTGCATAACTGTATTTTTCATGCTCCATTAAAAAACTGATGCTGTTACCGCTGCGGCCACAACCAAAGCATTTATAAATTTCTTTGGTGGGAGAAACCGTAAAGGATGGGGTCTTTTCGTTATGAAAAGGGCAGAGGCCTAAATAATTGCTGCCCCTTTTTTTTAGCTTTACAAAAGAGCCTACAATTTCCACAATATCTATGCGGCTGAGAATTTGCTGTATCGTATTTTGAGAGATCAATAGTAAATGGATAAGTGTGTAATTTACGGCACTTTAAATTACAAAAAACCCTGCAGATCATAATCTGCATACACATGGGTGCGTGGCCCGGGCTTTTTGAAAATTTAATTGAAATTTCACGGGTAAGCAATTAACTAATATCTTTATCGCCTAAAAAATTGAATGTATGAAGAAAATTATTGTTGTGATTTTTTTACTGGCAGGAGGATGTATGCTCAGGGCCCAGAGTATCACTGAGATCAAGGTATATGTATATAGCAATAAATTTGAGAAGGGAAAAACAGAGCTGGATAAGTTTTTAAGTAACCCGGCCAATGCCAATAATGCCGAGGCATGGTTTTATAAGGCTATCGTGTACAATGCTTTATCATTGGATAGTGCCAGGTCCTTTACAGACCGCTATGCCCTGAACCAGGGATCATTTGAGGCCATTAAGAAATACAGTCAACTGGATCCAAAGGAAACATTGACAAAAGAAGAGAAGAATGAAACTATTTTTAATGTGTATTATGTGTATTATGATTTTGGAGTGAAAGCCTTTAATGTAAAAGATTACAACGGGGCATACGATAATTTTAAGAATGCGCTGGATGTACACGATTATATTTTTACAAATAATTTGGAAGGGCCAAAGGGTGGAAAATTTGCAACCCTTGATACTGCCCTGGTATGGAACCTGGCTATTTTATCGAATGAACTGAAAAAGAACAATGAAGTCTTTGGTTATTATAAAAAAATTGTAGACAATAATTTACATGACCCCCAATACCTGGAAGCTTATGAAGGGCTTCTATTGAATTATAAGAAGGAAAAGGACCAGGCCTCGTTCAATATATACCTTGAAAAAGGGAAAGCAAATTATCCCAAAGAACAGTTTTGGCAGGATATTGAAATTGAGGATGCAACTAATAGTGATGTAATAAATGATGCACTATTCAAAAAATATGATGAAATGGCGGCTAAATATCCTAACAGCTACCTGGTATTTTATAATTATGCAGTGATGTTGACAAAATTTGTGAATGCTGATGAAAATAAAAATACGGACCTGAAGCCTTATAAAAATAAACTACCTGAAGAATTGAAAAAAGCGATCTCGATCAATTCCACGGTGGAAGCCAATATGCTGCTGGCCAATTATTATTATAACAATTATTTTGACATAACCGATGATGCCAGTAAAATAAAAGGCACCAAAGCCGATGATGTTAAGAAAAAAACGGAATTGACCAATGCCGCTAAAAAATCACTGGACGATTGTATTCCTTATGCCGAAGCCGCAGCAGATCTGTATGGAAAAATGCCCAAACTAAAAGCTTCTGAGAAAAACTATTACCGGCAGACCTGTGACATGCTGATAGAAATATACCGGGTAAAAGGCAATGCCGCCAAATCAGCAGAATATAAAGTAAAGAAGGATGCGATATTGTAATTTTCTATATTATATTGGCTTATAAACAAAATGTAAAATATTAAATGTTGAATGTAAAATGTAAAAGTTGAAAAGCTGCTCTCCTTTTACATTTTACATTTATTATTCCTTATTTTACATTACTTTTACTCTCCGATCCTCATTTGAAAACCTCCCGGCCCTCCGCCATTCATCATATCTTTCGCCGGTTTTATCTCCACATCTTTCGGTAATTCAAATTCTTTATCAGTCACTTCCTTATCGGTTATCATTTTGGTTACCACAACGGTCATTTTTCTGCCGCGGCCCATATTCCTTTCGTATTGCATCGGAAATCCATTCAATTGCTCCATCCCGTTAGCGCCTACCTGCGGGCTGAAACCGCCAAAACCACCCAGGCTGCCACCTGTGCTTGATATGCCCTGTAGTTTCAAATCGGGGGCATACCATACCAGGCTGCTGTCTTTCCTTCCATTGGGGCGGGTGGTTACAATAAATGCTTTTTTACAATCATACCCGGCTATCTTTTTTGTTTCATCAAGATAGATGATATCGGTTGAAGGGGTTGATGGGGCAATGGCTTGCAAATCATTCTGGTTCCTGCTCTGCATCATGCTGTCCATACGTTTACGCATAACCGCCTGATCTTCATCTGTGGCATAAAACCCGAATTTTTTACCCATCATTTCCATGATGGTAGTGGTTATCTTTTTGCCGTTATCCCTGAAGATGCTGGTCCTGCCTGTTTCATTTTCTGAAAATGTTTTTATAAGGTCACCCTTCAGCCAGGTGGTTGATTTTGTTTCACCATCTCCGCCAATAAAACGCATTATTCTCACTTCATCACCGCCAGCCGAATTAGGGATAGTTGAAGCGGATTCGTCTTCTTCAGGAGCAACAACCGTTGTTTTGGTGGTAATAATTGCCTGCGTTACCAATTTCGGTTGCGTATATGCGGTAACGGCAGCTGATAAAAATAAAAGGGTAATGATTTTTTTCATAATGAGGTCATTAAGTTCCAAATTTACAGATTGCTTCGCAACAAAACTTTCATTCTTCTTTTTGGGTAAGGTTTTAACAGGGAATTAAAGTTGCTGTTTCCAGAGTAATTTGCCTGTATTGATGTCTATTCCGAAAGCAAATAACATTTTTATGCCCACGAAAACATTTCCCTCCACGCCATACCATTCATAATCGAACTCCGGGCTGCCCGATTTAAAAACCTCGGCCATACTGTTACGCTTAATGCCTTTGGAAGGGTTAAAATATATTTGTGGTACAAGGGTGGTCCATTTCGGAAAAGATGAATCATGAGCAATGGCTGTTCTTGTTATCAGGACACTGCTGGTATCTGTAAGGTTATTGGCATGCAAAATATAGAGATCGTTTGAATCGCCTCCCAGGATCATGCTGGTCAGGTGACGTATGATATCATCCTTTTTACTGCTGCTATCGCTTATCCTGCGTTCCAGTTCACTCTGAAGCTCATTATAATGGTTAAGGACATTGTTATCCCGGATGGTAAGAAAAGCCTGGCGCTGATCTTTTAATGCAGGATAAATTTTTAAAAATGAATCACAGCGTTGTTGAATTTTTTCTATTGCTCCCTTGTTCTCCTGAATCATTTTTGCAGCCAAAGCAGATAAGCGGGCAGTATTTTGTTCCAATAATATTTCCCCGCTGAGATAACTCTCCTCGCTTTTTTTATCATAATGAAATTCGATCTGTTTGCGGGGTTCCCCGATAAGCGATATGTCCACGTTTGTCCACATATAAGCATTGGTAGAATGTACATGTGAAAAAGGATTTGAGTAAGCAGGCTTTTTTTTGATAAGCGTGGCTTTCAGGCTGGAGGGGTCAAGACTATATAAATTGCCCTGCAGGTCGGTAAGGATAATGGAGTTGCTTACCGGATCATAACTATAATACTGACCGGCTTCCACGATAGTAGGCGCATTCATGCTTCCTGCAAGAACAGGATTTGCTTTTTCCAATTGCGCACGTGTAATGGTAACCTGCATGGACGCCGGTTCACGGGCATGCAGCCCAACAGATTTATCGGCGCTGTAGCACCACAATTGTTTACCGTCATACGCAATGGGTAGCAGGTCTTCTTCCCTGTCGCCAGTGATCAAACGGCTGATTTGTTCACCGGTTTGTATATTTCGTATCGTGTAGCGGTAATCGGCGTAGCCCGAAGTAAAACTTCCTTTGGGGCCGGAAGATTTTGATGTGGCATGAAATACTTCTTCATGCGTAATTAAATAATCGCCGGTTGGAGTATGACAAATGATGCTGTTTTTGATATCATCAGCAGTACCGGTTTTATCGGATTTATGAAAACAGGCGGTCAAAGAAAATATCAATGTAATACCGATGAATATGATTGGTCTGGAATTATTCATAATGAATTTAATTTAACCCCGACAGCGGTAAAAGATCCTGCCTTCCGGCGGTTACACCTGGAGGGTCTTTTATTTTAAAATTGAAATATTTATTGCATTTGAAGCGTATGATCATGGAGTTTTCATCTTCATCTTTGTCCAGTTATAGCCTGGCTTTTTTTGCCCTTCATCCTGCCATCCCTGGTACACAACAGGCATACCATTCTTAACCACTACATAATAATATTGGCCACCGCCGGCCCACCATGCGCCACAGGCCGAAACGGCATCTGAAGGAATACCCATTGTTTCATAGTCATCTTTACTGTATAACGTGCCTGGACCGGTGATGGTTTCAAGTTTGGTCAATTTTCCATCAACATAAAGCATAACATCCGTCTTGGGGGCTGAAATGCTGGTGTCCATTCCTGCATCAACACAGACCAGTTTGATTCCCTTAGCTGTATCCCGTGCATTTGCAATGGGCGTGATTTTTTGATCCGTATCAGCATTTTTTTTCACCACCGTTGAATCAGGTTTTTTTACCGTATTCGAATCATTCGTTTTTTCGTCTTTTTTATTTTCACCGTTGTTATTGCAGCTCAAAGTAATTACAGAAAGCAATATAGCAGGAAGCAGTACAAGAAACCGGGTTAGTTTTATTTTTTTGATCATCATATTTATCATTTAGGATATAATAATACAATTAATATTTATTATCTCAAACTAAGAGGAGGTATAAGTTTTTTTCGGGGAATGTAAGCCCTCACGGTGTGGGATATGGTATTATTTTTTTCTTTTAACCGCAATTTTTTTTATTCTCGCAACCAATGGGATGGATTTTGTTTCATCCCCCAATAACATCCCCCAGGGTTTCATGTCATCAATACGGTCGAAAATGATCTTTAAGATAGCGATCGTAGGTAATGCTAAAAATACTCCCGGAATACCAATTAGGGATCCACCCACAACAGCTCCTATAATGGTCATGAGTGCATTTATCTTTACCCTCGAACCTACAATTTTCGTCATCAGGAAATTGGCATCAATAAAATGAATGATCTCCATGGCGATCACGATCCAAATGATCTGGTTCATACTTGCCGTCGTACCAAGTGTTACCAATACGGTAAAAAGCATACCGGTAAATATGCCGATATAGGGAATGATATTCAGGATGGCAGCAAAAACGCCGAGAAAGATCGCGTATTTTATCCCGATCAATAATAATACTGCCGAATTGGCCACGGCAACGATCACCATTTCTATTACCAGTCCCAGCATATATTTCTGCACCATCTGTTTCGATTCCTGTATCACTTCATGCACTTTTATCTGGTGACTGTTATGGAAGAGGGCAAAGATCACTTTCCTGATCAGGTGCCTGTAATACAATATCAGGAAAGAATAGATGGCCACCAGGATGATCAAGACAAATGTTTGTGATACGGTTAAAAAAGTTTGCCCGATATAACTGCCCGGGAACTTTACGCCCTGCCGGGCATTGTGGATAAAAACGCTTTGCTGCGCAGTACTGATATTGAATTTTTGTTCAACCCAGTTTTGTATGGTTATAAAATGTTCTGTGATATGGCTTTTAATGGAAGGGATATCTTTTAAGAAACCCGTCAAATGTGATGATAAGAACCATACAATGGCTACAATAAAAATGAATGCCAGCAACACGGAGACGAGGTTAGCCAATGACCTGGGAAATTTTAGACGTTCAAGGAAATTACTGAATGGCAGTAATAAGATGGATAATAGTATGGAAAAATAGAGTGGCACCAATACCGTCTTTTCTGTATAAATAATGAACCCGATAAGCAGTATCAACGCTAATTTAAAACTGAGGCGAATGTAAAAGGGCTGGTCCTTCGAAAAGATCATACTTAACCATTTTGGAAGTTGAAAAATATTGATTCATTTAATAAGTTCTTTTCGGGCGGAATGCAACAAGTAATAATGTTGTCATCAGCGGATAGCAGTCTGTACACCGGCGATATCATAATATCAATTATTATCATGCAATAATCCTGCCGTTATTGAGCAGGAGTGGGGGCGGATGGCTATTTATTTTTTTGAAGGGATCCGCTTGAGTGTTTCCTGAAAAAATGCCCAGAATTTCTGCACCGAACTTACCTGTACTTTTTCATCCGGGGAATGTGCACCATAAATATTGGGCCCGAAAGAGATCATTTGCATATCAGGATAATGACTGCCTAAAATCCCGCACTCCAGTCCCGCATGAATTGCGTCTACATGTGCAGGTGAGTGATACAGTTCCTTGTACAGTTCACTCATTAATTTCACAATGGGCGAATCCGGCCTGGGCGCCCAGCCCGGGTATTCGCCACTGTAAGAGGGGGTGACGCCCACCAGTTCAAAAGTACAGGCAATAGACCGGGCCAGGTCGGCTTTCTCTGAATCTACCGAACTGCGTGTAAGGCATTGAACAGACCAGGAACCGTCTTTTACCAATACTCTGGCAATGTTGTTGGAAGATTGCACCAGCCCCGCAATATCGGGGCTCATTCGATAGATACCATTGGGGCAACTGTACACACCCCGTAAAAATTTATATTGAAATGCAGGATCTAATACATGTGCCGGTGTTTCAATGACATTGGAACTTACCAGTAATCCCGGGTCGGTAAAATGGTATTCATTTTTTACTATGATATTGAATGCACCGATCCTTTTTATTATTTCATCTGTATGCAAAGTGGGCACGACAATATCTGCTATTGATTCTCTCGGAATAGCATTACGCAAACTACCCCCATCAATAGACGCAATTTGAATGTGCAGATCATTGGAGAGTTCCAGTAATACCCTGTTCATGAGTTTATTGGCATTGCCCCTTCCTTTGTGGATATCAACACCCGAATGGCCGCCTGTTAATCCTTTTATAACAATTCTAAAAGCTGTTTTATCTTTTGGAACTTCCTGCTTATAATTTCCTGTTGCGGTAACATCGATGCCACCGGCACAGCCTATTGTTAATTCATTGTCTTCTTCAGTATCTAAATTCAATAAGATACGGCCTTCCAAAGAACCAGGCTTTAAGGCAAGCGCTCCCGTCATGCCCGTTTCTTCATCTACAGTAAAAAGCGCTTCCAGTGCGGGATGGGGGATATCTGTGGAAGCCATTATGGCCATTATTGCAGCCACCCCGATACCGTTATCAGCGCCCAATGTGGTGCCCCTTGCTTTTACCCAATCTCCTTCTGCAAACATATCAATACCCTGACTGCTGAAATCAAAATTGGTATCAGCATTTTTCTGGTGTACCATGTCGAGGTGGCCCTGCAATACAATGCTCGCCCTGTCTTCCATGCCTTTGGATGCAGGTTTTTTAATGATCACATTGCCTGTTTCATCAACAGATGTTTTTAACTGCAGGTTTTCACCGAAAGTTTTGATGAACTGAACTGCCCGGCTTTCTTTTTTAGAAGGACGCGGAATGGCATTCAGGTCTGCAAAATGATTCCAAAGTATTTGTGGGGCTAATGTTCTTACCGGATCGCTCATAAGATTGATTTATCATGCAATTTAAACTGTTCTTGTTAATACCAGGAACAGGGTATTTTTTTTAACAACAGGTCACTGTAGGAATAAGGAATATAGTCTTCCCGTTGAATGTTAAAAACGGAGGCATATTTTTCACAATCCAGTTGTAATTGCTGTATTCCGATATCACCGTTCCTGTCAATTGCTTCCACTTCAACAAATGTTCCCAATGCTGTTACGACGTCAAAATGAAACTTAACATGGTCAATAAAATAGATCTTTCTCTTTTTGTCCACAACTACTTTAATGCCATGCAATTTAATTAAAATGGCTTTCAGCATTTTATCCGGAGTGTGCTGGTACAATAAAACCCTGGATGATTTGGCACCCATTGTATTTTTTCTTTCATACCAGATCAATGCGTTTTCAATATTGCCTTCCCTGAGTTTCAACCGTCCATTGCTTACATTGAAGTAGGTATCCACCTGGTGGTCTGTGCCAATAAATACAGGATCAAGTTCCTGTATTTTTTTCTCTAAACTGTTTAAGTCTGCCGCCTGCGCTTTAAACTCAAAATTTAAAATGGACATGGTATGGAGTTACAATCTTTTATGTCAAACAGGGAACAAGGAATGTAGATTGAAGATCGGAACTGAACACTTCAATATTCTACATTCCTTTTCTTGCCTGGTAAATAAAATAGCAATTCAGGATTACATAAACCACCAGCAAAAACTGGGCTGCGATCATATCAAAGCGTACTGCTTTTTTTTCTTTACCCTTTGTAACAAGTTTCAGCGAGTAAGCGGTGGCGGTGATCACCGCCAGGATAAAAAACAAGGTAAGCCCGTGAAGCGTATCAACTAAAGTAAAAGATGTTGATTCGGGTAATGCAGAATCAATGATATATTTGTTACCGATCACTGCAAAGAGGGCTCCTACACTTAATCCGAACCGTGAGTCAATCCCGTCTGCATGAATATAAAAACACACGTATGCGATCAGGAATGCGATATACATTCCCAAAAACATTTTCCAGAACAATCCCCCGGCATCACGCCTGATCCCGAGCCTGACCCTGAATGAACTGTAATCCATATGAGGCCTGGTCAGGTTGTCGTCGCCGAAAGCCGATTCATAAGCCTTTGTTCTAACCGCCAATTCGCAACTGTCAATGGTCCAGCCGTTCAAAGTAAAACGCGGATCAAAATGCTTGCCCAATGTATCTGGTACAAAAACCAAATGTGCTGAATCATACTGCGAATTTTCAACGGTAAGCATCAGACGCTGACGGTCGAAGGGAAAATTGCCGATCTTCCATGAATCTTTCATCATAGCCTGTATCTTCATCAAAATATATATCTGGCCGCCCGAACTGTCCACGGTGGAAAATGATTTGGTAAAATTTTTTGCCATGGGTATTTCCAGGTTTTGTAAAAAATCAAAAGCCTTGATCTTATATTTTACCCAAAGCCAGAAAGTAATATTATATTCTTTTTGTTTGAAATCAATATCATGTATGCTGGTAATATAGATACCTATTTTAACGGTATCCGGTTTTGCCGCTTTAACAGTATCCTGTCCTCCGGCCTGCGCTTGTGAGGAAGCAATAAAAATGAAGAACGTAAAAAAGAGTAAGGCTTTTCTCATTTATTATTTTTTGAGTTGGAAAGATATAATAACGAAAAGGATTAAACAAAGATTTATTTAAGTATCGGTTGCGAGACGATGAGGAACAGGAAACCAGAAATTAGAATCGCATTTTGTTACCCGACCTGGATTCGAACCAAGACAAGCAGAATCAGAATCTGCTGTACTACCGTTATACTATCGGGCAATTTTTTTTGAGTTGCAAATATAAAAAAATAATTTTTATTGCAGCCCGCTTCAAACCATTACTGTTTTTTTTGCAGCACAAAAAAAATGCCCACCCTTTGGGGCAGGCATTATGATTGAATGTGTGCTCGTTAATTTTTTCCTTTCTTTGCGTCTTTCTCCTCTTTTACTTCCACCTTGGCCTTATGAATGGGATGACGTACTCCGTGCCTCCGGGTAAGATTTCGGCCCTGCCTGTGAATGGACCTGCGGTGGGACCTTACTTCCTTACGTCCATTGACAGCTCTTTTTACACGAAAATGCTTTAAATTATTGCCTGCTTCGTGCTTGTCGGCTTTTTTATCAGCAATAGTGTTTTCCAGCTTCTTGGTTTCTACTTTCTTTGTTTGTGCAAAAGCGCCTGTTGTAAGAACAGCGCCAAGCATGAATAAGATCATTTTTTTCATTATCATTTTGTTTGTTTGATTTAAAAATGCTGTTGTACCCCTGAAACTCAATTACCATGCCGTGGTGATGAATGTAATAATTGTAACAGCAGCTTAACAAATGTAGTTTCTATTGTTGCAGGGGATGTTACACAATTATTTAGATTTTTTACATAATTCCCACATGGGTGCATTTTGAAAGATCAATAATGGCGCGCAGAACAAGCACATGATCCGCATAAGACGGGGGCAGGCTGCAACTATGCTGAGTGCAATGATAAGCAGCTTGTAACAAAAAAGTAACTGCGAAACTGATTATTTCGGGAATGCTGCGAATACTTCGGCTCCGCTCAGTACCCTCTACGCAAGCAGCCCGGTGCTGTTTAAAACCTGTGTATAACTCTGCACAATTGGTGTACACAATCAAATTTTTCTTTTCACTCATTACTATATATTTGCCGTCTGACTAAAATATAGAAAACCGTGCGTTTAAAGAGCTTAGAAATTAAAGGATTTAAGAGTTTTGCCGACAAAACCGTACTCAATTTTGATGAAGGTATTACCGGTGTCATTGGCCCCAATGGCTGCGGTAAGAGCAATATCGTGGACAGTATCCGATGGGTGATCGGGGAACACAAGATCAGTAACCTGCGCAGTGAAAACCTCGAGAGCCTGGTATTCAACGGCTCCAAAAGCCGCAGCGCAAGCGGGCTGGCAGAAGTAAGCCTCACTTTTGAGAACACCCGGAACCTGTTACCTACGGAGTTTAATACGGTAACCGTTACACGAAAATATTACAAGAGCGGGGAAAGTGAATACCGCCTCAATGACGTGGCCTGCCGCCTCAAGGATATTCATAATCTCTTTATGGATACGGGTATCAGCAACGACAGCTATGCCATCATTGAACTTGGCATGGTGGATGATATCATCAAAGACAAGGACAATAGCCGGCGCAGGATGCTGGAACAGGCTGCGGGTATCTCCATTTACAAAACGCGCAAGAAAGAAGCCAAACTGAAATTAGACGCTACCGAACAAGACCTTGCCCGGATCGAAGACCTTTTGTTTGAGATCAACAACCAACTGAAAAACCTGGAGAGCCAGGCAAAAAAGGCAGAGAAATATTTCGAAATAAAAAAAGATTATAAGGAAGTCAGCATTGAATTGGCCAAAGCCGCACTGGAAGGATTCAATATCACTTATAGGGAACTGAATGCCCAGCAACAGGCCGAAGTGGATAAAAGAATTGAACTGGAAACCGCCATTGCAAAAGAAGAAGCAGCACTGGAGCATGAAAAACTGGGCCTGATTGAAAAAGAAGTAGCGTTACAACAACTGCAACACGCATTCAACGATATGCTGGATGCGGTTCGCGGAAAGGAAAGCGAAAAAAGCCTGAGCGCCCAGCGCCTGCAATATTTAAAAGAAAGGGAAGCCAGTTTGCATGAATTTTTACAAAAAGCCGGGGGGCAGCTTGCTGGCCTTGATGAAAGCATACAATTCACCGGCAACCAGATAAAGGAAGATGAAATAAAATTAACCGAATTTGAAGCGAAGCTGGCGGGGTTAAAGACATCGGTTGAGGATAAACGCAAAGTATTTGACGACAAACGCAGCAGCATTGATGAATTGCGCAGGGAAAACCAGTCCATACAACGAAGCCAGTTTGAAGCAGAAAAGAAGGTAGCCGTTGCCGATACTTCCATCCAGAATTTACAGCGTACCATTGTGCAGGTGCAGGAAGAGAAGACAGAACGCCAGGCACAACTGCAACAGTTAGACGCAGATAAAAAGGTAAAAGCCGCGGAACTGGAGCAAAAGAAAACCGATTTCCGGCAATTACAGGAGCACCATGAATTTACAAGAGAACAGATATTGCAAACACAGCAGATACTGGAAGGCCTGCGCAATGAACTGGCGGAAGAGAACCGTAAATCAGACAGCAAGAAGAATGAACACGACCTGTTGAAAAGCCTGATCGATTCGATGGATGGTTACCCGGAGAGTGTAAAGTTCCTGCACCATAACCCCAACTGGAACCATACGGCACCTTTATTGAGTGATATCATTTATGTAAAAGAAGAATTCCGTGCGGCTGTGGAAAATGTACTGGAGCCTTATTTGAATTATTATGTGGTGAATAATTTGGAAGAAGGGTTACAGGCCATTCATTTATTGGACAACAATAAAAAAGGAAAGGCTAATTTCTTCTTACTTGATAAACTGGATGAGTTGTTCATGGATGCTGCAGGCACGGCGGCACATCATCAACCCGAAGGCACGATACCGGCATTGGGCGTGGTGGAGATCGACGGCAAATATGCCAATCTTGCCAAATACTTACTGGGCAATGTGTTCATTGCAGAAAATGAGGAAGCTTTACGAAACAGTAACGGTGCAGTGGTATTGGAAAAAACGGGTAAGTACGTGAAGGGAAAATATTCATTGAAGGGCGGCAGCGTGGGTTTGTTTGAAGGAAAGAAAATTGGCCGGGCAAAAAACCTGGAAAAACTTGTGGAAGAAATTGTTGCACAGGATACAGTGGTAACGGATTTAAGATCGGTTATACAGACCCGTCATAATGAAGTGACCGCTTTTAATGAGCAACTGAAAGAGCATGCTATTAAACAAATGCAGGAGGATATTAATAACCTGACCAATCTTGTTTTTGCTGCGCAAAATAAAATTGAGAACCTGCTTTACCTCGAAGATACCAGCAGTACGAGGTTGGAAGAATTAGAGGAACAATTGCAGCATAATCATGCTGCCATTTCAAGTACCCGCGACGAATTGGATCAATTAAATATTCTTTTAAAGGAACTTACTGATAAAACGCAGATCGCAGAACAGGATTATGCTTCTGCTGAACAGGAATACAATTCAGTCACGGCTGTCTTCAATGAAAATAACCTGCAATTCACCAAACAGCAGAGTAAGGTTGTTTCTTTAAAACAGGAATTTGAATTCAAGAACAATCAGCTGAACGACCTTACACAACAGATCGCCAGCAGCAATACACAATTGAATGAAGCCGCCACAAGCATCACAGAAACCACAACAGAACTGGGTGAGTTGGAAACGCTGGTGATCAATATGCTGCAGCACAAAGAAGCGGAAGAAAAGAAATTGAATGAAATTGACCAGGCTTATTATAACTTACGTAATGCCTTAGCCGAAAAAGAAACTGAACTGCGCCACAAACAAAAGTCAAAAGAAGGTATTGATACCATATTAAATGAAATAAAGGATAAACTTACCGACCTGAAACTGCAATTGGCCGGTATGAAAGAGCGGCTGAATGTAGAGTTCAGGGTTGACCTTGATGCCATTATCGATGAACCCAGGACAACGGATACGCCGCTGGAGGAATTGAGGGAGAAGAATGAGCGCCAGCGCAAGCGCCTTGAAAATATCGGCGAAATAAATCCCACGGCTATTGAAGCCTATACCGAAATGAAGAAGCGCTATGAATTTATTTTCGAACAGAAGAACGACCTGGTAACGGCAAAGGATAGCCTGATGCTAACCATCCAGGAAGTGGAAGCAACGGCCAACCAGCAGTTTTTGGAAACATTCAATAAAGTGCGTGAGAATTTTCAAAAAGTGTTCCAGGCATTATTTACCGAAGATGATACTGCTGACATGATATTGATAGACCCGGAAAACCTTGCAGAAACTGGCATTGATATTGTAGCAAAACCAAAGGGTAAACGCCCTGCATCTATCGGCCAGTTGAGTGGCGGCGAAAAAACACTTACGGCAACTGCATTATTATTTGCCATCTATTTAATAAAACCTGCACCGTTTTGTATTTTAGATGAGGTGGATGCACCGCTCGATGATGCCAACATTGGCAAGTTTACGAATATGATCAAACAGTTCAGTGAAAATTCGCAGTTTATTATTGTAACACATAATAAAATGACGATGAGCGCCGTGGATGTTATTTATGGTGTTACCATGCAGGAACCGGGGGTGAGTAAACTGGTCCCGGTGGATTTTAGGAGTCTGAATTAATGGATAATTGGTTAATTGATAATTGATAATGTTTTCGATCCGAAGATCATCCTGAAATTTGATATGCCTGTAAAGGGAAAGAGTAACTGGTTAAACACATTATCCATTAACCAATTATCATTTATCAATTAAGACATCATTTATCAATTAAAATAAACATCATGGAAACACAATCAATCATCATCATCCTGGTTTTAGGCGCCATAGCCGGCTGGCTCGGCGGATTAGTATTCAAGGGCAGTGGCCTTGGTTTGATCGGTAACATCATTGTGGGTATTGCCGGTGGATTTGTGGGCTATTGGCTATTGCCAAAATTAGGAGTGAATATTAATACAGGAACGCCGTGGCTGAATTATGTTTTAACTGCAGGCATTGGCGCAGTAGTATTACTGGCTTTGCTGAATATTATTTTCAGGCGAAATGAGTAAATTAATGAAGAATTGGATAATGGATAATTGATAATGTTTTCAATTCGATAGTTCATGCTGTTTTAGAAGGGTACAATAAGTTCAAAAAATTCCATTATCAATTTATTAATCATGCATTAACCTATTCAGCATAGTGTAATGAGTTAAGAAAATTATCCATTATCTAATTATCCATTTTCAATTTGTTAATCATGCATTAACCTATTCAGCATACTGTAATGAGTTAAGGAAATTATCCATTATCCCATTCTCAATTCTCAATTATTATTTTCTTTCAAAAGCATGTTACGCACCATCTTTCTTCTCACGGGTTCCAACATCTTCATGACCTTTGCATGGTATGGGTTTTTGAATAATACCAGTCTCCCGCTCTGGAAGTTGATCCTGGTAAGTTGGGCTATCGCCTTATTTGAATATGCGCTGATGGTACCTGCTAACAGGCTCGGCTATGCGAACGGCTTCAGCGGTTTCCAGTTAAAGATCACACAGGAAGTGATCACACTGATCGTATTTTCAATATTTGCGGTATTGTATTTAAAAGAACCCCTTCGCTGGAATTACCTGGTGAGTTTTGTGCTGATACTGGGGGCTGTGTTCTTTGCTTTTAAAAAGTGAGTTTGAAATGCAGGATACTGGATACTTGATACCTGATTCTGGATACTTGATACTTGATTCTTGATAAGCGTATTCAAGAACGTGATTTTTTATTAAACGTACATCATCCAGCATCCAGTATCCAGCATCCCGGTTTATTTTTTCAAAATAAATTTCCCCTTGCTGATGATATAAGTCTTCCCGGCTATGCTGATCTTTTCGCCTTCTTTTAATTCCGCGAGGCTATTGAGGTCTTCATTTATCAGGTGTACCGATCCTCCCGTGGATCTTGCTATGGCCAGGTAATCCGGATTGAGCGTTTCGTGTACGCCACACAGTATGATATGTATGGGCCTGTTTACCTGGTTCAGCAGTATCATGTCACTTACCGGTGAACTATTATCTGCGATCATTACCACTGACCTGCAATCCGCACAGGTACTGATCCCCTTTAAAAGGGCTTCAATATTATTTTCGGGAATGCCTCCGCCGCTGCCCTTACTCATGGCTTTAAACGCTGTTTCTTCTACTACTTCAAAAACAGAAGAATTCGTACCGTAAATGCCACCGGTTTTGCCCGGTATTTTTTTATCCTCATCAAGATCATCGCCATCATTGAAAAAAATGAATTGCCGGATATCCCTTTCGTCTTCATGTAATTGCATCCACACCAGTAACTGGCCGGTATATGGATACATACTTGCCGTAACATCTGTAACCACCAGCATATCTTTCCAGGACATCCTGTCGAAAACCTTTGTTACTGTGGAATCATCGGGATTCTTCAACACCACCCGCTCCGGGAAACCTTCTTCGCCCGGTATTTCAAAAACATACAATGAATCATGACCCAGGTAATATTTTATATCCATTTCATTCATGCCGATATACAGGATGGCTTCTTTGGCGGGCAGTTTTTTTATGATCGTGTATGGTTCAATTTCATAGCGTTCCCGAAGGTGGGTCGTGTCGGCAGACAGGAATGCATTCTTTTTAACATGCCTAACGGAGTCGGGTAGTGGCGATAACATGATCTTCAGTTTTTTCAGGTCATTGTTCATGGTTTCCCTGTTCTGCAGCGGCCGGTAATACACTACGAAACCATGGAACATTCCGGCGGCCTTTTCGCGTTCGGTACCATCCATTTGCCTTACCAGTTTCCATTCTATGCCCTGCCTATTCATCAACTGCGGGTACCGGTTAAAAAGATGATGAAGACGGCGGCCGTTTAATTCTTTAAGATCGTTGGCAGTGGGATAATCCGTAAACACCAGGTCAACCGCTGTTACCTGCACCTGGCTGATATTGACACTGTCATTAAAACGCAGGCTATCCTTTCCAAAATCGCAGGGTATGATAAAATACTGTTCGGCGGCAACAACGTAATTATGGTAGACGGGGATCTTCGATAATTCGCCATTGAGCACAGCATTAATACCTGTTTGTTGCGCAAATGAAAATGTGCAATGGGCAAATGATAGTATGCAAAGAATAGTTTTTGATGTGTTCATATAAAAGGCGAGGAATAAGATCTTTGTAATTGCCCATCCAGTATCCAGCATCCAGTATCAAGTATCCAGTATCAAGTATCAAGAATCCAGCATCTAATATCCCCCATCCAGTTTCCCGATCCTTCCACCGCCACCTGCAAAAAAAACAGCGTTGCCTTTCTTTGCTTTACGGCATACATGAAAACTTTCCTTGCTGATCCATGTCCAGGTGTTGCCTTCATCGGTACTGTAATCAATACCATTCAATCCGCAACTGATCCATTTTTTTCCGCTTAAATATTCCACGCAACTGCGGTAACCATGCGGTGGAGTGGCAGGTGCAGTAAAGGTTTGGCCGCCATCAGTAGTGATGAAACAATTTTTTGTCGTGGAATCTTTGGTATTGAAATCTCCTCCCACAACAATGAAAGTATTTGAATTTTTCACTGCAACAGAATTGGCACCCGTAGTTTCTTTTCCCTGAATGATGGGCAGGTTGATCTTTTTATCACGGATGAATACCCGCGATCGTAATCCTCCGCTGATAAAGACCGCTTCTTTTTTATTCAGCTTTCTGATATTGGTGCCGCTGGATGCAAAACAGGCTTCGCCACTATCCGCCACCGGTATGTTTGGTTCAGGGATGCCCTGCCAGCTATTGCCGCCGTCAAATGTTCTGCCGATAAAAAACTTATTGTGGATGGGGTCGCCGATAACAATGCCACTTTGTTCATTCCAGAATTCCATGGCATCAAGGAACATGCCCTTGTCCTTATTTTCAAAAACCACTTTCCATGTTTCTCCACCATCCACCGTTTTTAAAATATAGGCGGGTGCATCCACGCCCATGACCAGGGCCGTCATCTCGTCAAAGGCTTCAATATCCCTGAAGTCGGTTTTTTCAAATCCTTTTACCGTCATCCATTTCCACGTGGTGCCACCGTTTGTTGATTTGCCCACCGTACCACCGCTGCCACTAACCCATACCGTTTGGTCATCCACCACGCTTAACCCCCGAAAGGATGCTTTTGTGCCGGGAGTGAGGAGTTTAAGGGTTTGTGATCTTGAAACAATCGGCAATAAGCAATAGGCAATAAGCAATGAGCAACAGGCAATAAACAAGAAGGGCTTTTTCATATCAGAATGAATTGTGGTGATTTATTTTATAATGATGATTGTTCTGTTGGAAATAATTTATCCTGTTCTTCATGATACAGTTTTGATAGTGCCTGTTTCCTGCGGATGGCTTTAAAAGATAATACCAATGCTATTATAAACGAAACCAATGCACCGATTATCAATAAATTGTCAGATCCCAGGAATAGGAAAAAATCAAAGGTCCCATGGAACAATACCGGCAGGAAAATGGCCCAAAATAAATTAAGACGTTTATTTGTTGCCCTGAATTTTGCAAAGCCGATAAAGTATCCCATCAGCACGGCAAAAGTAGCGTGGGCAGGAACGGAAAGGAACATACGAAGTATGCCGGTGGCCACACCGTGTTCATATACATATCCCACATTTTCGATCGTGGCAAAACCCATTCCTATCATTACAGCGTATAAGATCCCGTCAAAAGGATCGTCAAAATGTTTGCGTGGATATAAGAATAAACGCAGCATTAAAAATTTACTTCCTTCTTCGCTCACCGCTACAATGCAATACGTAAAAAATGCTAACGATAATGTGCCCTGGCTTTGGATCCTTCCAATATCCGAACCATAGGCCAGTTGTATAATTACCGCAGGTATGATGCTGAGCATACCCAGCCCGAATGCCAGCACCAGCATCCAGATGGGTTCTTTATTGTATTTATCTTTTCGATAAATAAAAAGGCAGATGGCAATTCCCGGTGATATGGCAAGGGCCAATAATCCCATATACAAAAGCCGTTTTTGTGTTACTTTTGAACAAGTTAATTTTTTTTCACGATAACCAGTCAATTGCCTGCCGCATGTCAACAATTTTCAATTATGGAACAGATACACTCCGCATCAGTGATGCGCTGGCCATTGCTTCGGGCAAAGTGAAGGGGGTATTGAATGCAGCGGCACTCAGTAGAGTAAATGCATCAAGAGACCATGTGCTGCAAATTGTTGCCGATCATAAAACGGTGTATGGGATCAACACGGGTTTTGGAATCCTGTCCAATACAAAAATTTCCGATGAAGATACGGTGACACTGCAGCATAAGATATTACAAAGCCATAGCGTGGGCGTGGGCGATCCCATTCCCATTGAAGTGGCAAAACTGATGATGATCACCAAAGTGCATGCATTGGCCCGGGGTTATTCGGGCGTGCAGGCAGAAACGCTGCACCGGATCATCTGGCATATTGAAAATGATGTAATACCCGTAGTGCCCGAAAAGGGTAGTGTGGGGGCGAGTGGTGACCTTGCGCCGTTGGCGCATTTATTTTTACCATTGATCGGCCTGGGAGAATGTTTTTATAAAAATGATGCTTCGGCTCCGCCCATCATTTGCAAAACGGAAGACATATTTCAGAAAGAAAATATCAAACCCCTACAATTAGGGCCAAAAGAAGGGCTGGCGCTGATCAACGGAACGCAGTTCATTTTATCCTTTGCCGTAAAAGCAGTGCAGCGCATGCACAATTGCCTTGAAGCAGCGGATATCATTGGTGCCATGAGCCTGGAAGCGCTCACCGGAACCAAGGCACCGTTTGATGAACGCTTGCACGACCTGCGTCCTTATGCGGGCAGTAAATTAGTGGCTCAGCGTTTACGCCTGCTGTTGAGTGACTCGGCCATTATGCAAAGCCATGTGGATTGTGGCCGGGTGCAGGACCCTTACAGCCTGCGTTGCATGCCGCAGGTGCACGGTGCATCAAGAAATGCGTGGCTGCATTTAAAAGAATTGACAGAGATCGAATTAAATGCGGTTACGGATAACCCGATCATATTCGGCGCAGACGATACCATCAGCGGCGGGAACTTTCACGGGCAGCCGTTAGCGTTAGCTTTGGATTACAATTGTTTTGCCGCGGCCGAGATCGGCAATATCTCCGACCGTCGTTGTTATTTATTACTGGAAGGCAAGTGGGGATTACCGATGTTGCTGATGAAAGACGTTGGCCTGAACAGCGGTTTCATGATACCGCAATACACCACCGCAGCGCTGGTCTCAGAAAATAAAACGCTTTGTTTCCCGGCCAGTGCCGACAGTATACCTACCTCTTTGGGGCAGGAAGACCATGTAAGCATGGGCAGTATCAGCGGCCGCAAACTCAACCGCGTGCTCGATAACCTGGAATACATCATGGCCATAGAACTGTTGAGCGCCTGCCAGGCCATTGAGTTCAGGGCGCCGCACAAGAGCAGCGCCATATTGGAATCTGCGCATGAATATGTACGCGAATTTGTGGGCTTTGCAGAAGAGGACAGGATATTTGCCAATGACATTAACAGCATCACGGCTATCATCAGGGATTTTAGTTTTGTAGAAAAGGGCAATGAATTTGCGACAAGCCAGGAGACTTTGTTAAATAGAGGATTTGAAAATTTTTGTTTATAGTTTCACGCAAAGCCGCAAAGGAAGCGCAAAGTTGCAAAGAAAATATGCGTCTTTTGCATTTTAACTTTGCGGCTTTGCGTGAGACAAAAAATATTTTATGTCATCCATTACAAAAAAATACGATCCCGTAAAATATAAAACCCCTACGGGTACACGCTTAAACTGCAAGGGCTGGATACAGGAAGCGGCATACCGGATGCTGTTGAACAACCTGGATCCCGAAGTAGCTGAACGTCCCGATGACCTGATCGTATATGGAGGCCGCGGTAAAGCAGCAAGAAATTTTGAATGCCTCGACCTCATCCTAAAAGCACTGAAAGTATTGGAAGATGACGAAACATTATTGATTCAAAGCGGCAAGCCCGTAGCCATGCTCAAAACACACAGGGATGCACCCAGGGTTTTAATAAGTAATTCTCAACTGGTACCCAAATGGGCCACCTGGGAACACTTTGATGAGTTGGAAAAAAAAGGGCTGATGATGTACGGTCAGATGACGGCGGGCTCATGGATATACATCGGTTCGCAGGGTATTGTGCAGGGCACCTATGAAACCTATGCTGCTGTTGCTACCACACATTTTTGTCATCCTGACGCAGGAAGGATCTCAACGCAAACACCCGGCCAGCGACCAACAACAAACGACCAACAACACACAGCCGCATCATTAAAAGGAACTCTTAACGTTTCAGCCGGCTTGGGAGGAATGGGCGGAGCGCAACCGCTCGCCATCACCATGAATGAAGGGGTTGCATTAATTGCTGAAGTGGAAGAATGGCGTATTGATAAACGTATTGAGACGCGATATTTAGATGAGAAATATACCAATATCGATGAAGCCATTGATGCAGCTATGCAATATAAAAAAGACGGAACAGCAAAGAGCATTGGCGTTTTATGCAATGCCGTGCACTTACTGCAACGCTTAGTCGAAAGGAATATCATACCCGATACGCTTACCGACCAGACGAGCGCCCATGATCCTTTAATTGGTTATGTTCCCCATATATTAACTAACGAACAAGCCAATATCTTGCGTAAAGAAAACCCCGAACAATACATTGAACGCAGTTACGAAAGCATGTACCTGCACGTACAACTCATGTTGCAATTAATGGATAAAGGAGCCATTACTTTTGATTATGGAAACAACATTCGTGCAAGAGCACAGGAATATGAAGTCAAAAGTCGGGAGTCGGGAGTCGGGAGTCGGAAGCACGATAGCCGAACGAACAGCGACTCTGAACTACTGACTACCGACTACAAACTAAACAGGTGCTTCGACTTCCCTGGTTTTGTCCCTGCCTACATCCGTCCGCTATTCTGCCTCGGCAAGGGCCCGTTTCGTTGGGCTGCCCTCAGCGGTGACCCCGACGACATTCGTATAACCGATGACGTTATACTCAGCTTGTTTCCCCACGATAAAGGCCTCCACCGCTGGATGAAAATGGCTCAGGAGAAGATCGCTTTCCAGGGATTGCCCGCACGCATCTGTTGGATAGGGCAGGGCGATCGCGAAAAAGCGGGACTTGCATTTAATGAATTAGTGAGATCAGGAAAAGTAAAAGCGCCGATCGTTATTGGCCGCGATCATTTGGATACCGGCTCAGTGGCCAGCCCTAACCGTGAGACCGAAGCCATGCTGGACGGGAGTGATGCGGTTGCTGACTGGCCCATTCTTAATGCACTTGTAAACACCGCTGGAGGAGCCAGCTGGGTTTCATTACATCATGGTGGCGGAGTAGGAATGGGGTATTCCATTCACGCCGGAATGGTGATCGTTGCTGATGGCACTGATGAAGCAGCAGCAAGGCTTTCAAGGGTTTTAAGAAATGATCCTGGATTAGGAGTAATTAGGCATGCCGATGCAGGCTACGATATTGCCAAAGAAACCGCAAAGAACAATAACTTAGATATTATTGATAGATTGCGGATGTAGCTTCCCTCTCTTTTGGAGAGGGACGGGAGGGTGAGGCCGACCCGGGGATGGGAGTGATACGGCATGCCGATGCGGGGTATGATGTGGCGAAGGATTATGCAAGAAAATTTAATTTGGATATTAAGGAAAAATTGAAATAAAAAAAAGTAACACTAGAAATAAGAAAGTAAGGACTCTACGAAGCGGATCTACTTTCTTATTTTTCATTTCTTATTCCTTATTTCCTTGCTTACACATATTAAATCAGCGCTATGCAAAAAATCAACTGGGGCATCATCGGTTGCGGAGATGTTACTGAAATAAAAAGCGGGCCTGCATTTAATAAAGTAACCAACTCTGCGCTGGTTGCTGTAATGCGCAGGGATGCAACAAAAGCCAAAGACTATGCACAGCGTCATAACATTCCCCGCTGGTATGATGATGCCAGCCAACTTATCGCAGATCCTGAAGTGAATGCGGTATATATTGCCACGCCGCCATCCTTCCACGAAGTATATACCATTGCCGCCATCAATGCCGGTAAACCCGTGTATGTAGAAAAACCAATGGCCCTTAACTATGCTGCTGCACTTAATATGGCCAATGCCGCCATAGCAAAAAATATAAAATTGGTAGTGGCGCATTACCGCCGTGAGTGGCCGCTCTTTAAAAAGATAAAACAATTAATTAACGATAAAGCCATTGGAGATACACGGCTTGTCCGCCTTGAATTTTATCAGCCGCCGCTCAGCAAAGAAGAACTGACACTTACAAAAAATGCCTGGCGTGTTAATCCTGCAATATCAGGTGGCGGCCTCTTCCACGACCTTGCCCCACATCAACTGGATATATTGTATTATTTTTTTGGTCCTGCACAAAAAATTACAGGCATTACAACAAACCAGGCCGCCTGTTATGCCGCTGATGATATGGTTACCGGGAATATTTTATTTACAAACGGAATTGCATTCAGCGGCGCCTGGTGTTTTAATACTGCTGAAGCCAGCGACCATTGCGAAATAATTGGCAGTGCTGGTAAATTAAGTTTTAGTTTTTTTAGCGGCCATACCATCACACTTGTTGCAAACAATGAAACCACCACATTTACATTTGATACACTGCAGCACGTTCAGCAACCCATGATCGAAAAAACAGTGCAATACTTTTTAGATGAAGCGCCCAACCCATGCAGCGGCGAAGAAGGAGCGGAGGTGATGCGATGGATGGAGGAGTTTAAATAAGAAAAAAGAAACACAAAATAAGGAATAAGAAAGTGAGGACCCTGTGCAACGGAAATACTTTCTTATTTCTCCGCCTTGGTTTGTGGCTCACGAACCAATCCTCAAATAAAGGGGAACAAGCAATGGTTCGTGAGCCACGAACCAAGGCGGAGACCCTACGAAGCGGAACCACTTTCTTATTTCTCATTTCTTATTCCTTATTCCTTATTTTGTATGTTACCAACATTTGTTTTTCATGGCATCATCGTTGTGTCACTCACTTGTACGGCATACCTTTGTGCAACTTAGATTGTCTGAACTGGGATTTTGCAGGATTAAAATGATTCATTGGATTTATAAGAGCCAATCCTTTTAATCGAAGAGTCCACGCCAATCACGTTCAGACAAATTCATCGTTTCAAACAAGTCACCACATTTTGTGAACGATGTTGGTCTGATCTCCTTACCAACGGAAGAAAGAATAGAATATATAATTTTCTTTCTTATTTTTAAGTATCATGAAACTTTACCTGGGCGTAACAGATAATAATTGGTATAACTTTTTATCTCGTGAAAAACCAGAGAATGTAAACTTCTGGCAACCTGGAGGACATTCAGTGTTCAGAGTGCTGGCACCTTTGGAACCTTTTCTTTTTAAGCTTAAGAGTCCTGTAAATGCAATAGGTGGTGTAGGCTTCTTCTCAAGTTATACGTCCTTGCCGATTTCAATGGCGTGGGACGCTTTTGATAGAGGAAATGGTTGTAGTTCATTCAATGAACTGCAAAAAATGATTCTGCAATACAGGCAGGATAAATCAAATGTAAATCCTCATATTGGATGCATTATTTTAACTGACCCCATTTTTTTCAAAAAGGAAGATTGGATTGCTGTCCCAAATGATTGGAGCAAGAGTATTGTACAAGGGAAATCCTACTCAATAGATAACCCCATTGGTAATGATCTTTGGATAAAGATCGAACATTTATTGCAGCGATACTTAAACCCTGAGTCTGTTGAAAAAGAAAATCAACTAGTTTTAGAAGATCCTGAAGCAGCATATAATTATTCGATCTTAAGAAAAGTTAGGGTTGGGCAAGGTGCTTTTAGGATTTTAGTGACAGATGCCTATAACAGGAAATGTGCTATTTCAGGAGAAAAAACTTTACCAGTATTAGAATCTGCACATATAAAACCTTATGCTGAATCGGGGCCACATCTTATTTCAAATGCTTTATTACTTCGTTCAGATATACACAAGCTATTTGATACTGGATATTTAACGATTACATCGGATTTAAAAGTGGAAGTAAGCAAGAGGATTAAAGAAGAATTTGAAAATGGTAAAGAGTATTATAAATTTCATGGCGGCGATCTTAATAATTTACCAAATAGGATAAAAGACAAACCTGAAATCAGATTTGTGGAGTGGCATAATGAGAATATTTATAAGGGCTGAAAATAACTATACAATTAAAAGTATTTAAAAAAAGTTATTATATGACAGTAAAAGCCAGCAACTAATGCTGAAATAAATACATCTCCTGCAATATTAATTTTGCTGTTTAACCCCACAAGGATATATTTACTTTTAAAACTAACTATGGGCTTTTTTAAATCAATGATGTCTGTCATTTCAACAGATGGTAAAACAGGTACTCCTTTTAACCTGGACAAGAACCACACGGTTTACTACAAAGGAAAGGGTGTTACCCAATTGGATGCAGCACATGTAGCGGGTTTTTATAAAGGCTATGGTTATTTTACTGATAACAGTCAAAGGGATATCCAGATCTTGTCAAACAGTTCATCAGACCCGGTGCAGATCGGTTATATCATCGGGGGTACAACAGTGTCGGATGAAACAGCAACCTTTTTTAAAAATGCCGGAGATGGTTTACAGGAATATTTCCCTGGTAGAACAATTACGATCCATTTGCTCGATACAAACCTTAAACAATTGAAAACTTTATGATCCCATGCTTGCCTACAAGGTACAAGAGGACTCATGATCAACCTGGCAACAGAAGCATTAATTAAACCAAAGTGCCAGGGCAGTAACTATAATAATAATATCTGCCAGCAGGCTAAGAAAGAATACCGGGATCATATATTTTGTGGGCAATGCTGCAAGATTCACTACAAGCACGATTGCCATAGATAAGCAGGTGGCAGTGAGTAAAGCAAAATTGGTTCCCGTAAGGATAACAATTGCCATTGTGCCAATGGTAAAGAAAGTACCATGACCAAGCAAACTGATAGCTGCCCAGAAAAATCGCCTTTCTTCCTGGCTCTCTGCATATATGATCAGTTTATGCCATGCGGCAGATATAGAAAAACCGGTATTTGGTGAGTAACCAGTGCTGCTGTGCAATAGATCGTGATGAGTAATTGCTTTCATTTTTAAGATTTTGCGGTGTAGTGATGTTGTTGATCTGGAACAAATCTATTTATACTGGCACTATTAATTAATGATTACGGTTAGCCCGGGCAATGATCTTTATCAATTCCGTGTTTGGCGAAAATGTTCAATTAATAACTGCGTTATGGAACAGGTAAGCCAGTAAGCGCCGGTAAAGTTTATTTTTACATGCACTATGACGATTAAGCAAAAAATATACAACCACTATTAACAAGTGCTCAATGAAAAAATAAGATCCTTGCAACAGGTATTGGCCGACCTGAAAGAAAGCGGCAGCAACGAAACCAAAAGCACGGCGGGCGACAAACATGAAACTGCACTGGCGATGCTGCAAATAGAACAGGCAAATGTACGTGGTCAATTGAAAGAGGTGCTGGATCAAAAAATGGTATTTGAAAAAATAGATCCTTCCTTAACATCCCCCGCAATTGTACAAGGCAGCCTCATAAAAACCAACAGGGGCTGGCTGTTTCTTAGTGTTGCAGCGGGTAAAGCGATTATAGATGACAATACTGTTATAGCACTTTCAGCACAATCACCACTGGGCCTGGAATTGATGGGATTAAAGGTAGGGGAGAGTGCTGGGGTCAATAATCTCCGGTTTGTAATAGAAGGTATTGATTAGGGCCTTTCATAAAAAACTACTACGGGTCTTTCAGGGTTCTTCTACTGGTCTACAGCTGGTCATAAAGAAGAATAAGGAATGCAAGAGATCAATTTATGTACGTAAAGTTATTGGGACAGATATACCAGGCCGCGGCTATCACAAATTTTGTGTAGTAATAGTAGCCCTGGAAGAAAGATCAGCCTTATCAATTGATACATTTTCTTTTATTTCTGCCGATCCTTTGTCGTGCATAGTAGGAACAATTTTTATTAATTGTTGGATAAATTGTAGTTTCTGGGTCTTGCTCAACTCTTTTAAACGAAAGGCAAGATAATATTCGCCTTCTTTTCCTAATGGCCCGATATGATCTACAGCCATGTGTTTTATCCTGTTTTGCTTTTTAAAACTGCTTATTAATTTCATGATCGGGCCGCTATCAGGTACACCGCAACATTGGCTATAGAAAGATACTACAACAGGATAGGAGTTACCCTTTTGCGCGTTTGCGGCTGTTATTAACACTGCTATTGAGAATATGGATAGAAGAAACTTTTGCATAATAATTATTTAATGCTGCAATATTATGTAAGATGCGCCAATTATCAGAAAGTTTAGCTGCATGATGTTAATTATCCCTGCCTGGTTCATAACATAGCATACCTGTTCGGAAGATGTTTCGATTCTGCTCAAAGAAAAGTACGGAAGTGATTACCCCCTGAGACACAGTCCCGCGCTGGCATAAAAAAACCGGGAAGCTTTTCAGCCTCCCGGTTCGGTCATTAATATTTTATACCTTTAATTTGCTTTGGTCACTTCATACCATATCTCCCCGTTTTCCTGCTCCACAGGTTTGTATTGCACGCCATCTACTGTATAATAGGTCTCGCCATCTATAACTACGGTCTCATATCCATCAGGCAGGCTTTCTACAACTGCTCCTACCGGCGGAGAAACTACATAATAGTTGTCTTCTTTCTGATCATAGAAAGTACCATCATAATAATAATATGGATAGTCGTCTACATAAACCCTGCTGTAACCCAAAGGCAATGTATTGATAAAGATACCTATCGGTGGGGCACAAACGGTAAACAGGTTATTGTATGGACGATAGAAAACACCATCCCAGTAACGGTAACCAAAACCACCAAAATTGATACTTAAATAATTTGATGGCAGGCTCTGGTAATAACTGTTACGTGCGGGCAGGTAACCATATCTCCATCCCGGGTTATACGCATTGTAAACGGGCCTCCTGTCATACCCGTATTCAGGGCGGAACCCGGGTCTGTCATGTGTGTATATATTGCGGCGGTTATTATATCCACGACCGTTAAAATTATCATTACGGTTGTTATTATTTCTGTTCCTGTCAAAACCGGGTGTATTATTGTTCCTGTTCCTATCATTGCTTATATTACCGGGGCGGTTGTTCCTGTTCACATCACGGTTACGGTCAGTGTTTACATTACCAGGATTATTATTCCTGTTAAAGCCACGGTTGCGATCATTGTTTACATTATTATTACCAGGATTATTATTCCTGTTAAAGTTGCGGTTAGTGTTAACACTGTTATTCCGCTCACGGTTGGGAGAATTGGTCACCATGTCCCGGTTGCTGCTATGATTCATGTCGCGGCTATAGTTCCGCTCCGGTGCAACATTGGACCTTCTTTCCATTTGCCTGTTCTGCCTGGGCTCTGTTCTTACCGTATTTTGCCTGGGCTCTGTTCTTGCTGTATTTTGCCTGGGCTCTGTTCTTACTGAATTTTGCCTGTTATCATCGTGCCTGTTACCATTTCGTCGGTTATCCTGGGCACTGGCTGAACCAGCAAACAGGCCGCCTAGCATCAATACTATTGCGGCTGTTACATAACGCCTGTTAAAAAAAACGGATGTTAATTGATTAATCTTTTTCATGTTAATTGTTTAATTGTAAATTTTTTTTATTGGTCTACAGTTTATTTGACGACAATCCAATAACAATAACTCTACCAAAACTGCGGATTCACATAATTATAACATTTGTCCGAAAAAAATTAACAGAAATGTTAAGGAGGCCGGACAAGGTAAGAATGCTTCCTTATACTTTTTACTTCTGCATGGTTTGCAAGCTCCAACCGGTGTATTCAGCATTCCCGTGCAATCTGCAGGCCAACTGGTGCACCCGTAAACGCCTTCTCTGACCAAGGCAATCAAAAGTTTTTCAGTAATAAAACAAAAACCTCTTTCTAAACAAAGAGGCTGCCCTTTTGAGACAGCCTCTGCTTACATTTTAGATCAGTAATTTTAATCGGGTAGTTTTTCAATGGGCTTGGATTGGGTTTTCAGAGGTAAGGGCTGGTTTTTTTACTAAAGGATATTTGGATTTTTAACAGTACAAAGATCGGTTTTGCAGGAAAGCAAGTTTGTAAAGCAAGCATTCTGTTTGTTGTAGAAATTTTGCTAAATGCTATGTCGTAAAACCTGGCAGGGGCTAACACCTTGTACCGCCCCTGCGTTTTGAGGTCACAATTTGTGACCTTAGAGGATTGCCTGTTTTTGAGGTTTTAATTTGAAACCTTAGATATTCAAACTCTTCATTTATAAGCTGAAACATACAATCGGGGGGAAATCTGCAAGACGGAGGTATAAAAGAAAACAGTCAAATTTTTCATTTAAAATATATTGGCACAATATTGGCTTTTATAAGTGTGAGATGATTAATTCAATCAAATATTTTTTAACATTAATTTTAATAATATGAAAACCATAAAAATTTTATCTGCGATTTGTCTTATGGGTATCATGACCCTTTTTATAAATTCCTGCAGTAAAACTGATACTGTTAACGCAACGGGAAGCACTACCAATACCGGTGCCAATTTGGTAACCATACAGTCAATGCAGTTTCAGCCAGCCACTATTACTGTAGCAATCGGAAGCATAATAACATGGACAAATATGGATACACAAGCACATACTGTTACATCGGATGATGGTACCAGTTTCGACAGCGGTAATATAAATCCACAAGGCACATTTAGTTTTACTGTAACTCAACTCGGAAGTTATCCATATCACTGCAGCATTCATCCTACTATGCATGGAACGGTGCAGGTAGTAACAAAATAAGGCGGCAGTTGAAAATTCAGGGTCGGTTGATTATTGATTGAGAAGACGACAAAATATATTCATTTTGTTTTACGGAATAACCGTGGGATCATTTTTTAAATCCTATTCTTTCCCTGTCTTCCCATTTTCTTTGTGCTGCTTTTTCATCTAAAAGATTTTCCATGGCATCGTAAATTTGATTCAACTGAGCATCGTGCTCACCCAGCCTGACTTTTATTTCTTTTAATTGTTCTTTTAGATCATTTTGCTGTAATAAAACCTTCTTTATTTCTATGAAGGCCCTCATAATAGCAATATTCATATTAATGGCCTTATCCGAATTTACCACGCCGCTGAGCATAGCAACACCCTGTTCGGTAAAGGCATAGGGTAAATACCTATTACCGCCCCTGCCTTCTAAGGTCACAATTTGTGACCTTAAAAGATCAGCGCCCTTTGAGGTCACAATTTGTGACCTCAAAGAATTACTGTTTTCCAAGATTTCAATTTGAAACCTTAAAGCTTCGAACTCTTCTTTTGTAAGCTGAAACATAAAATCGGGCGGGAAGCGCTTTATATTCCGCCTTACAGCCTGGTTCAATACCTTTGTTTCCACTTCATAAAGCCTTGCCAGGTCCATATCCAGCATAACTCTTTCTCCACGTATTTCATATATCCTGTTTTGGATGCTTTGTATGATTTGCATGTACGGGTATTTATTTATCCGGCCGCCGTGGTGGGGATATTATTTTTCAAGATAATAAAGTGCTTTGATTTAAATATGGGGATAAACGATTACAAACGATTAATGGGAGCCTAAATATTTTAACCGCAATTGAGATTGCTGTCCCGATTCTGACCAGAATAAGTCCGGAAGCAAACTAGTAGACGTACCAGTATAGTTATCCTCAATTCCTGCATTTCCTCCCTTTTTAAGCTGTCATCCTTCGGTTATGTCCTGGTTATGTTCACGGCATCACCTGGTTATGTCCTCAAAATCACCTTGTCATGACCAGATAGGAGACAACCCGTCATGATTCGTTTCTTTCGAACCATTAGTCTATTTGTTTTTACACTACCTGGCGGGGGTCTTCACCGTGTTGTGGTCGTGTTTAAACCATGTCTTGGCCGTATCATCCGTGTCAGCCGACACGGATGATACGGCCAAGACAGCTCCACAATACGAACAAGACCAGAAGAAAGTATATCTTAATAATTGGTTCGTGAAGACAGGAACCAGGGCGAAGTTTGTAATCAAATACATAATTGCAATAAGGATTTCGTTCTTCTGGGATCCCCGATACATCCGATAGCTATCGGATCGGGGTGGAACTAAAAGGCACAAGTGGCCCCATAAAGTTTACGTTTAAATAATTGGGGATTACGTTGGGGAAGACTTGCCAGATGCGTTCGATGTGCAGACAATTATCCTCATTTATTTTCTGTGGCCTGGTTTAATTCAGTAAAGGCCTCAATAAATCTGTTTTTCTTTTGATTTTCTTTGTGAATCAGAATGCTGTTATAAATATCCAGGTCACCATACACAATATGTCCGTCAATTTTTATTATACTGCCATCATCATATTGTTTGAACCAGGTATCAAACTTCCTTTTCCGCATTAGTTCCCTGCTATCCGCATTATCGCAAACATAAATCACTGCATTAATTAATTCACTTAAGAATGCTTTTACAATACTTACGATCGTATATCCAATTCGTGAGTCAACAGTTATCTTTTTTCCTTTGCTTATTTGCTGCACGTTAAATCCGTATACGTTTCCGGCTATTTCCTGATACTCATCAAAAAAACCTGCATACGACAAAAAATAACAGGCATATTTAATGCCTGCTCTTGTTGTAAACTCGTGGTAATTATCTTTTACCCTTATCACTTTATACGGTTGCAAAACGGTATCCTTTTTCTTTTAATGCTTCAAATGTGCCGCCATTGCGCAAATGTTTACCAATGGCCTTTTTATCTTCCAGCATTTTTTTAAATATCGCAACGCCTTTGGGAATGGCTTGCTTTTTCTTCTTTTTTATTGTGGTTGTTTCCATAACAATTATTTTACACAAGTTACAAAATATTATTTCAATTTTTATCCTTTGATAACATTTTGGCAATATGCAGTACACCATAAAGGTAGAATTTAAAGACACAAGTGGACCGACAGGATTTAGTTTAAATGATTGTGATTGTGGGCGGAACACTTGCCAGAGGGGGGAAACATCTACTTAGAACCTTCGCTCTGAAATAGTTTTCTTCCTTTTAAATAACCATCATAATTACAATCTCGTTTCACATTATCGCTAAATCCATTATATTGAATTACTGTAAAAGGATTACACACTATAAATTTCCCTTTATTTTTTAAACTTCTGTCTAAATTAACATTTTCTGGCATAGAAAGAAATATATCGAAAAACCTTTGATTGATAATATAAAATGTAAGCCCTGAAAAATCTTTAACAACGTTATCAGGATTTAATTCTCCAAAATATATTCCAGATAGATAAATATCAAAATCTTTGGGCTTATTTTTTAAATAGAATTCAAATGAACCCTTAGAAGTAAATCTTAAATCGTCCTCGGCAATTAGAATTTCTTGAAATAAATTGTCACGACCATACCTAACTATTTGCTTATGTGCTTTTGAAATACCCCTTACAGGGATGTTTGGATCAACAATTCCTTCCCATATTTTGTAATCAAAAATGCCCTGTTCCTTTAACTCTTTTTTAAAAGATTTTTCTCGATCAAATCTGGTTGATAAGTGTATAATATTAATAGTCATTTTCTTGGGCAGGGAATTAAAGAGGATTTTTTTCAAAGAAGGTCCGAAGCATTGAAGCATATTCTGTTTCGTCTAAAAGACTGGAATCATAATATTTTTTTATTTTATTATCTGCTTTCTTTTTCAATTCGGGATATGTTTCTGGATACCCTTTAGCTAAATCGTAAATATCCCTAATCTTATTCAGGGTTTGTCTTCTTTGTTCATTCAGTAGCTCTCTGTCTAACCCGAGCTTTATTATTGTTTCACTTCCCCTTTGATTATCATTTACAGCTTTAGGAATCTCTTCGTTAAATGTTATTAGTTTTTCGACCTCTTCAGAAGTGGGATTAATAAATACTGGTTGCTCAAGTTTGATATCATCAGCGTGTGATAAAGCTCTTGAAGAATGGGAAAGCAAAGGAAAAAAATTTCTTTTATGTCTCTGATTGCAAATCTGGCAAGAAAGCATAAGGTTCTCCCAATTATAGGCCAACCAGTAATATCCGGGCTTATTGATTTTTTCATCATTTTGCACCCATCCAGCCTTAGGTCTAAAGTGTTCAACGTCTCCAAAACTGATATGACCTATTTTTGACTCACAAAAGCAACATTTGTAATCTTGTATTCCAATTAGCCTTCCCTTTACTTCATCATGTCCGTATATATTGCTGTCAAAATCACTGCTTTTGAATTCTTTTTCACCATTGTCGTACCTGTTATTTAATGAATTAATTGCAGCTTGACCAGCGGTTTTGAGAATTTCAGGAACAGGAGCAGTTTCCTTTTTTCTAATTCTGATCATCGGAAGCTAAGCTTTTTTGGTCTTTAAATAATCTGCTGCGTTTCTTATTATTTCCATCGCTTCAATATCTTCAGGATTATCGGCAGTTGGTAAAGCATGTGCTTTCTCATTTAATTCTCGGAGCCTTTTAGCTTCCTCAGAGGAAAGTTCCTTTTTTTGTAATAATACTTTTCTTTCAAATAACCACTTTTCTATTTCAGGATTTCTTGCACTGTCTCCAAAAAGGTCACTACTCATTATTTGGTCAAGCCTCCAATTTCTAACGGATTTAATATCATTGTCAATTACAACATAATTTCCCTCCTTTTTTAATAGAACAATATTTGCATTTTGCGGAGCTGATTGTACAATTAAAGGGCTATGTGCAGTAACTATAAACTGTGTCTTAGGAAATTTGTTAGATAGATGTTCGAAAATTTTACGTTGCCATTTTGGATGAAGATGTAAATCTATTTCATCTACTAAAACAATTGCGGACTCCTCAAGCGGATGGTCGCTTTCAGAATATCTCTGAAACATCCTAGCTGCTAGGTCTACTGTCCAGGCAACCATTGTTTTATAACCCAAACTTAATTGATGGATAGTAACCCAAAAACCATAATCTGTTTTAAATTCAACGGTTGAGTTTAAATTTTCTTTTGTTGGAGTTGTAAATCTTATATCTTGTATATCAGGTAATAAATCAAGAAGTATTTCTTTTACCTGGTTTCTTTTCTTTTCAGCAAATTCTTTTACTTCCGAATCTTTGCTAGCTGCATAATCTAATTGTATAAGCCACTCTTCTGCATTAATTAACTTTGCATCGTCATTAAAAAGAGTTTCTGAATTAGCACCAAATGTACTATGAGGAGATCCACCCATATTATCCATAAATCTATTCGCTCCATATCCAAATATCTTCAATTCAATATCATCTTCAACACTTGTGGCAGATGATTCAACATGACCATCCCTTTTATAGTTAATCGACAATTTATTACTATCAATTTTACCTAAACTATTAATATTTTTTGATAGGGTTACGCAAATTTTTTTATCATCTTTACTAAATTCTCTCACTGAAAAATGATTCTCATCGAAAGAATATACATTTTTCATCTTTGGACTATTTAGCAATGATTTTGTTTGTGGAGCAGATTGATTTTTCTCTAACTCAAACAATGCAATCGCCTTTAAAAGAGTCGTTTTTCCGGTTCCATTATTTCCTAGAATAATTGTCCACTTTTTCCAATTGCCATTATCATCACTCAGGTCAAGTATTGCTTTATCGCCAAAGCATCGAATATTGTCAAGTTCTATTTTTAAAAGGTAAACAGGCGCTGTCATATTTTATTTCATTTTATTACTATAGTATAAAGTTAATACTTAATAATATGGCGAGGAAAATAAAGTCTAAAGCAAAATAGACTTTTGCCTTGGTTCATATCTTAACGAACCACTGCACTTCAATAAAAGCCTCCCAATGGTATACCGATGAAAGGATTGCGACGCAACGATGATGCTATGGAAAACTAATGCTGGTATTATATTATTCTCAGTAATTGGGAGAGTGCTTCGGGCTTTTTTATGCCCCTTCTTGCCTGCGGCAATCGGGGCAAAAAAGCCCTCACAATGACGTGTCCCATCCGTTTTCATCCGTATAAACCCGTGTCATCCGCGTTTCTATCCCTGTTCAAATCCCACTATTTTGCGCTACTTTTGCCCCCTCAAAAAGAGGACAGATCGTACATGAAGAACATCAGAAATTTTTGCATCATTGCTCATATTGACCACGGGAAAAGTACACTGGCCGACCGTTTGCTGGAATTTACCCATACCATCGGCGAACGCGATATGCAGGCCCAGGTGCTGGATGATATGGACCTGGAAAGGGAAAAAGGCATCACCATTAAAAGCCATGCCATTCAGATCAACTACAATTGGAAGGGAACGGATTATGTGCTGAACCTCATTGACACACCCGGCCACGTGGACTTCAGTTATGAAGTGAGTCGTGCATTGGCCGCCTGCGAGGGTGCATTGCTGTTAGTGGATGCAAGCCAGGGCATACAGGCGCAAACCATCAGTAATTTATACCTGGCCATTGATAATAACCTGGAGATCATTCCCATCGTCAACAAGATCGACATGGACGGTGCCATGATCGAGGAAACCAAGGACCAGATCGTGGAACTCATTGGCTGCAAACCCGAAGACATTTTATTAGCGAGCGGCAAAAGCGGTATTGGCATTGAAGAGATACTAACGGCCATCATTGAACGCATTCCGGCTCCCAAGGGTGACGTGAATGCCCCCTTGCAGGCTTTGATATTTGACAGCGTTTACAATTCTTTCCGGGGTATCATTGTCTACTACCGCGTTTTTAACGGCACACTTAAAAAGAATGATAAGATCAAATTCAGCAATACCGGCCTTGAATACGGTGCAGATGAAGTGGGCATTTTAAAATTTGGCATGGAATCAAAACCCGAAGTGAGGGCAGGAGACGTGGGCTATATCATCACCGGTATCAAAAACGCCAAAGAAGTGAAAGTGGGGGATACCATAACGACTACGGCTAACCCCTGCAAGGAATCCATCAAAGGATTTGAAGACGTGAAGCCAATGGTGTTTGCCGGCATCTTTCCCATCGAAACAGATGCTTTTGAAGAACTGCGCGACTGCATGGATAAACTGCAACTCAATGATGCTTCATTAACCTTTGAGTTGGAAACATCACAAGCATTAGGCTTTGGTTTCCGCTGTGGCTTTTTGGGTATGCTACACATGGAGATCATACAGGAACGTTTGGAAAGGGAATTTGGCCAAACAGTAATTACAACTGTTCCCAACGTAAGTTTTATTGCGACTTCAAGTAAGGGAGAGATCATCACAGTGAATAACCCCACTGAAATGCCCGACCCTACAAGGATCGATCATATTGACGAACCCTTTATCCGTGCACAAATGATCAGTAAGCCGGAGTATATTGGCAATATCATGACCCTTTGCATCAATAAACGCGGCGTTTTAATTAACCAGGGTTATTTAACGCCAACAAGAGTTGAACTTACTTTTGATATGCCACTTACTGAAATTGTTTTTGATTTTTATGATAAATTAAAGAGCATGACGAGGGGTTATGCTTCCTTTGATTATCATCCGATCGAATACCGCGAAAGTGATATCGTGAAAATGGATATTCTTCTGAATGGCGAAAAAGTGGATGCACTGAGCGCTTTGATACACCGTGCACGTGCACAGGAATTTGGAAGAAAATTGTGCGAAAAATTAAAAGAGTTATTGCCCCGTCAACAATTCCAGATAGCTATACAGGCAGCCATTGGAGCCAAAATAGTAGCAAGGGAAACCATCAGCGCTTTACGAAAAGACGTTACGGCTAAATGTTATGGTGGTGATATCAGCCGCAAACGTAAACTTTTGGAAAAACAAAAAGAAGGAAAGAAAAGAATGAAGCAGATCGGTAATGTGGAAGTACCGCAGGAAGCTTTTTTGGCGGTGTTGAAGTTGAATGATTGAGCCCCCTCCGCCCTCTGAAGGGGGAACTGATTATGGAGGAGATTAAAGCGAAGATGCCGTTTTGAGAATAAAAAGTTTTTATGTAAACGAAATTTAACCCCCCCTCTCCGACAGGGAGGTTGGGGTGAGGCGAAAAAAATTATCCTGTATTTTTACCATTAAATAATTGACCAATGAGTAATTTTTCTTTGAACCCCAACATGCAGATCGAAGTGAAGATCCGCTTCATTGCCAAAGGCAGCGATGCACCTTTAACCGGAAACGATTATAAAGTAAGGTTATTTGATAAAGACCTTATCGGGGAAGATCATTTGGGTGAAAGCGGACTGGATGCCAATGGCGTTGCCACAATCAGTTTTTCACATAGTGCATTCGGAGAATGGAACAATCTTGAAGAGTATCCTGATTTTTATTTTGTATTGGATAAAGCAGGCAACCAAATATTTAAAAGTGAGATCATGGATGACTTTGATATTGAAACCGTAGAACAATTCAGAATGGGAGAAGGAGAAGTGGTAGACCTTGGGACTTTTTTGGTGGAAGGGTAGAGAATGTAAAATAAAAAATAAAAAATGTAAAATGTAAAAGTTGAACGGGCTTATACTTGTGAGTATTTTAAAAGTAATGAACCCCTCTACTTTTACATTTAATATTCAACATTTAATATTTTACATTTATTAATAGTAAGTATTTTTATTACAATCGGCAGGATCCGCTTTTGGCGGATCTTTTAATTTTAATCGGGTAGTGATCGTATCATGGTTTATGATCGTTTCAAGAGCGGGTTTTCCCATCAGCATGGGCTCATTTTTTTTTGGTTTTACAGTATCCGTGATCACCATGGCCACATCGCCTTTAATCATTTGCTCTTCAGGAATTTTAATGACTTTAACCGCTATCATTCCTACCATGTTGTTGCAATGGTGAGCAGGGCGGGGAATCGTATCATAATCCTGTCCGATCACCCCCATGGTATTATTTGAATTTGTAGTTGATCGTATATTGCTGATCATTTCCAGTGCTTCGCCATTTTTTACCAATTGCCCGTCGATACTGGTATTGCAGGAAAATAAAGTGGCACTGAAAACCACGAGGCTGGCCACTAAAAACTTCTTCCATACTGGCATTTCTATCCTGAAAATATTTTGGGGCAGGTCAATAACGATCTGCTGTAATTGTGTTTGCTTAAATCTTCCGCAAACCCTTTCCTCTTTTTTATTAATAAAAAAATTTTTCACTTCATCATCACTCAGGACGGTAAAATCCACTACTGTTTTGGCACAGGAACTGCAATGCCGGCCCTGTTCATTAGGGCTCATTTCATTCCAATCTTCATGGCAGGGTTGGGGAATGGATATTTTAAGCATACCAGCGTTTTAGCTTTGATGCAACTGGTACAATTAATCCACAGCCCTTTTGTATTTTTTTCTTTTTTTTATGAAAATGGCGGGTAAAATAAATGCAGTGAGGTGATAGGGAATTTATCCGTCGCCTTTTTTCTTTTTTGGCGTGACAGGTTTGGTTTTCTGTTTTACATCAGTCGCCGGTTTATCCGGGTCAGTGTCATTCACTTTATCATCAAGCAGGTTACCATTGTTATCTTTTAGCGGGCTTGGCACCGGCTCTTTTCCCATTGGAGTAACATAATGATATACTTTTTCAATGTGAATCCATTTCCCATTCCTCCATTTAAAACCTTCATAATCCCCATCGCCAACATAGGTCCATTTTTTATTGGGTTCGCCGGATTCTGATATAAGGTGTTCTGCAATGATCATATCGAGATCAGGATCGTAAGTAAGCCTGGGACCGGCGTCTTTCTTAAATTCCATGATATAACGGCTCCGCGCTGTTTTAAAGATGGTATCTTCTTCAAAGCTGAAAAAGCGCCCGCCGAAAATGGGTTCATCATTTACAAAGGTCAGCACTTCAATTAATTTCCTGTCGCTGCTGATATTGTTCATATCAAATCCCAGCAAGGTATAATAGTTCTTATTAAAACTTTTTTTCTCGATGATCTTATAGTAAATCGCACCTATCCATCCTAAATTATTGCCAATGGTATCCTGTATACGTGTAGTAACAATTGTTTTATCGATCAACGGGAAACGTTTCAGGCTGCCGTCATCCGTTTTCATCTGGATGACACCATGGTGCCGCACAACATTTTCATTGATCACTAATTGCCAGGTGAATATTTTAAAAGAACTATCCGGTGCATACAGGATGGAAATGGATTGAACAGAGTCAAAGGGATAATAAAAGGAATTGTGTGTTTTTAATGTCCTCATCAGCATTTTAGTGAAGGAACTGTCTGCTTTTAAGCGGTCATCAGGATTGATGCCTAGAATGATCTTGTTAGCTAAGTTCCTGAGGGAATCTTCTTGCTGTTGAATAAATTGCTTATCTGCATTGTTGATGTGCTGTGCAAAAGACAGGCTGTACACAAATAAAAACAGGAATAAAGCGCCGCATTTCTTCATGCATTAAATTTACCATTACTTAAACAAATAGCGGGCAAATTATTGTGCAGCGATAAAAATTTAACTAAAACTTAGCCACTTGGATATAGTGATATGGGAATTTTCGTCTGTGGCAAAGATGTGGGCCACAGATTTTCGGAAGGATGTATGCACAGATTAACACCGAAAAACACAAAAAAAATATGTGATAATCTGTGCATACATCTCCTTAAAAATCTGTGATCAAAAAACTATTTTGCCGAAGGCAAAGAATGATCTGCCGGCTACGGCGTAATTTTTT
>OLKZ01000105.1_pt1 | contig 74659 bp, 73 predicted proteins | sample 1604431 | NCBI WGS metagenome assembly OLKZ01 (sample SAMEA104055714, study PRJEB20765) | soil metagenome | isolation source: soil
GCCGCGGTTGGTGTCCCCACCAACCGCAATAGAGAAACGAAAATTTCAGTTTAGGAACTTTAAGAACGAATAAATAGGAAAACAAAAAATATGGACAGAGTCATTAAAAAAAAGGTATGGTCAAAAAAGCGTATACTGCTTATCGTTGGTATCATCGTCCTGCTCGGCCTGATCTATGCCAGTTGGTATTTCACATCAGGTAAATCAAAATTGAATGTAAATACCGACCGCATCACGATCAGCGAGATCAAAATGGGGCCATTCCAGGAATTTATCCCGGTTAATGGGGTAGTACTTCCTATTACTACTATTTACCTCGATGCTATTGAAGGTGGCCGCGTGGAAGAAAAATATGTGGAAGACGGCGCCATCATGAAAAAAGACCAACCCATTCTTCGACTCAGCAATACCGATCTTGAATTGAGTTTAGTGAACCAGGAAACTTCGGTATTCAACCTGCTTACACAAATGCAGATATCGCGCAACGCTGCACAGCAAAATACAATCGGCAAACTCAACCAGTTGACCGATGTAGACAATTCCTTAAAGGAAGCGGAACGCATTTATAAATTAGATAAACAACTCTACGACAAAAAAGTGATCGGCTCACAGGAATTCAAACAGGCTGAAAATAACTACAATTACCAGTTGCAAAAGAAAAAACTGGCTGATGAAGTACTCAAAAAAGATACGGTATCAACAAGGCAGGAACTAGACCAGGCCAAACAATCATACGATCGCACACAAAATGCTTTGCAGGTGATGCGCAAAAAAGTCGGCGATTTGATTGTAACGGCGCCTGTTGGTGGACAACTGACATCCTTAGACGCAGAGATCGGTCAGTCGAAAAATAAAGGAGAGCGCCTGGGCCAGATCGATGTGATGAGCGGCTTTAAAGTAAGGGTTGATATTGATGAACATTATATCTCCAGGATCTTCATCGGATTGATGGGAGAGGCCCAGGTTGCTGGAAAAAATTATAAGCTCACCATTAAGAAAATATTTACACAGGTAACCAATGGCCGCTTCCAGGTAGACATGCAATTCAACGATTCCATACCGCAGGGAATCCGCCGTGGGCAAACGCTTCAGATACGCCTGGCTTTGAGTGATGAAACGCAGGCCCTGTTATTGGCCAGGGGCGGCTTCTACCAGCAAACGGGCGGCCAGTATATTTTTAAAGTAAGTGAAAATGGCAACACTGCTTACCGTGTTGATATACAACTGGGGCGCATGAATCCTGATTATTACGAAGTGTTACAGGGCCTCAAGCCAGGTGATAAAGTAGTTACTTCCAGCTATGAAAATTATGACAAAATGCAGGAACTGGTATTGAAGAAAGAATAAATGCTCATTATCTCAATAAAAATATATAGTCATGAAAAAGCAATTCTTTTTATTAACACTGATCATTTTTGGGGCAGTGTATTTTCCATCCGGGAAAGACAATGGAGTAAACGCATGTGATAAAAACTGTCATACGGCCTGTTGTGTACCTCAAAAAAGTAAAATAAAAGAGATATCATTTGATTATGACGAGGAAGAATTTGACCAGTTTAAGATCTTCCCGATTCCTTTTATCAATATATGAATAAAACCTACACACTAAAAATTCTAAAAGTATAGTTATGATTAAAATTTCCCAGTTAGAAAAGATCTACCGCACAGAAGAAGTGGAGACCGTTGCATTGAACAAATTATCTATTGAAGTGGCACCCGGTGAATTTGTTGCTATCATGGGGCCTTCCGGTTGCGGAAAATCCACACTCCTTAATATTTTAGGCTTATTGGATGACCCTGATGGAGGCAGTTTTTTATTCAATGGCATCGAAGTGGCCCATTTCAATGAACGTAAAAGGGCCGACCTCCGCAAACGCAATATTGGATTCGTATTCCAGAGTTTCAACCTCATCGATGAACTGACCGTATTTGAAAATGTGGAACTGCCCCTTATCTATACCGGTGTAAAAGCCGGCGAGCGGAAGAAAAGAGTGGAAGAAGTGCTGGACAAAATGCAGATCATGCATCGCCGTAATCATTACCCCCAGCAGCTTTCAGGCGGACAACAGCAACGCGTAGCCGTAGCAAGGGCGGTAGTGAATAACCCTAAACTGATCCTGGCGGATGAGCCAACCGGGAACCTCGATTCATCCAATGGTAATGAAGTGATGCAATTGCTCACCGACCTGAATGAACAGGGTACCACCGTGATCATGGTAACCCACAGCGAGCATGATGCACGCTACAGCCACCGCATTGTACGCATGCTCGATGGGCAGGCGGTGATCGAAAATATAATGGTGTAACAACTATTGTAAATTGTAAATTTTGAATGTTGAATGTTGAATGTTGAATGTTGAATGAGAACAGGATTCAAATAAAGAGCACATCATTCAAAATTTAAAATTCATCTTTCAAAATAATAAAGTATAGCCATGATACGTAATTATTTCAAGATCGCTTTCCGCAACCTGATGAAGTATAAATTCATCTCGTTCATCAACCTCTTTGGCCTAACTGTGGGGCTCACCTGCTGTATGCTGATCACCGTATACATATTGAATGAACTGAGTTACGACAGGTACAATACAAATGCTAACCGTATTTACCGCGTAACAAGGAGTTTTAATAACCAGGACGGGGTTATTTCGCTGAACCTAAGTACGGTAGCCCCTGCTTTTGGATACTACCTCCCGGGTGATTTTCCTGACATACAAAAAATGACGAGGATACTAGATAATGGCCCCACACCAATACGGGTTGGTGATAAAGTGTTCAATGAAAAAAACAGTGTGTTTGCGGATGAGAATTTGTTCGATGTATTTACCATAACCGCGCTGAAAGGTAATCCACAAAAGGCTTTGCAGGACCCCTTTTCCGTCATGCTTACGGAAGAAGAAGCCAAAAAATATTTTGGCGATGATGACCCTATGAATAAAACGATCCGGTATAACGGCCAGTTCGATTTCAAGGTAACGGGTATTTTCAAGGCATTTCCGCCCAATGCACACATGCATCCCGGCATGTTGCTTTCCTTCAATTCCTTAAAGGATACCGTCCTCTATGGAGAAAAAAATTTACAAACCAGTTTTGGTAATAATTCCTTTTTCACTTACCTGTTAATGCCGGAGAACTTTTCTCCGCAGCAAATGATCTCACAGTTTCCTGCATTTGTTGACAGAAGAATGGATCATAAAGATTATAACGGGCAAGACCCCTCGAAGTTCACCAAACTGGGCTTACAGAAATTGACCGATATACATCTTTATTCTCATACGGATTATGAAGCAGAACCCAATGGAGATATGGGCAGGGTGTATATCTTTTCTGCCATCGCTTTTTTCATTTTACTGATCGCTTGTATTAATTATATGAATCTATCTACGGCGCGGTCGGCATTGCGTGCGAAGGAAATAGGTATACGAAAAGTTATCGGTGCAGGAAAAAAAGAACTGGTCTGGCAATTCCTGGGAGAATCTGTTTTAATTTGCTGGGCCGCTATCCTGTTGGCCACAGCATGTACATATTTTACCCTTCCCTGGCTCAATAAGTTATCAGGCCAGGAACTCACGTTAAGCAGCTTACTTCAATGGAAGATCATGGTTCCGTTTTTGCTTACTCCATTCATTATAGGTTTTTTTTCCGGGATATACCCTGCATTATTTTTGTCATCCTTTAAGCCGATAAAGACTTTGAAAGGCTTGTTCAAAGCGGGTGGTGGCAATATTTCTTTCAGGAAGGGTTTGGTGGTGACCCAGTTTTCAATAAGTATTATTCTTATCATTACTACGGCTATTGTTTTCCAGCAATTGCATTACATACAAAATAAATCACTTGGATTTGATAAGGCCCATGTAGTGACAATGGGATACACCGATGAAGTGAATAAGCAATATGAAGCTTTCCGTACGGATATTTTACAGAATTCGGCTTTTAAAAATATGACCCGGTCTTCCCGCATACCCACCGGGCGGCTGCTCGATAACATGGGCGCCTACACGCTTAACGGCGACTCGATGATGCCTGTAACAACTGATATCAAATTTGTTTCCTCGGATTATGATTTTGTTTCCACATTCGGAATACCGATGACCGCGGGAAGATTTTTTTCACGTGAATTTGGAACAGATACTGCAGGTTTTGTGATCAATGAATCAGCGGTAAAAGCCCTTGGCTGGAAAGATCCTGCAACTGCTATTGGTAAAGATTTCAAATACGGAATGCAACAGGGGCATATCATCGGGGTGATCAATGATTTTAATTTTGAATCGATGCACCAGGCGATCGTTCCTATCGTGCTCGTGATGTTCCCGGATTCGAGGCACTATTTTAATAATCTTTCTATGAAGATCAGCGGCAGCGATATTTCATCATCAGTGGCTTTCATGGAAAAAACATGGAAAAAATATTTTCCGGGAACACCCGCAGATTATACATTCCTGGATGAGAATTTTGACAAACTTTACCAGTCGGAGCAAAAGCAGGCAACCATCTTCACCATATTTGCCTGTGTGGCCATTTTTATTGCCTGTTTGGGTTTGTTCGGTTTATCAGCATTTTCCATTTCACAACGGATCAAAGAAATTGGTATCCGAAAGGTACTTGGTGCCAACGTAGGCGGTATTGTGGGATTACTTTCAAAGGATTTCCTACTGCTTGTTGGTATCGCCACGCTCATGGCCTTTCCCATTGCCTGGTATGCAATGCATAACTGGCTAAAGGATTTTGCCTATCGCATTCATATACAATGGTGGGTCTTTGTATTGGCGGGAGTTCTTGCGGCGTGCATTGCTTTCATCACGGTGAGCCTGCAGGCCATTAAAGCTGCGTTGGCAAACCCGGTAAAAAATTTGAGAACCGAATAAGAAATGAGTAATTAATAATTAAGAGTCGCTGGTCCACAGCATCAAAAAAGTATACCCATGATCAAGAATTATTTTAAAACGGCATTCCGGAATTTATGGAGAAATAAAAATTTCACCTTTATTAATATTGCGGGCCTTGCAGTAGGGATCACAGTTTGCCTTGTCATCTTCCTGATCATTCAATTTGAACTGAGCTTTGATAATTTTCATTCAAAGAAAGACCATATTTACAGGATCATATCCGAAAGGCAGAATGCCGATGGCCTGAAACGTACTGCCGGTGTGCCTTACCCGCTGCCTGCTACATTGCACAATGATTTTCCTTCACTGGTTTCCAGCGCGGTGTACCAGGACCGGGATAACCAGATCATTATCCAGGATGAGCAAAATACCCAGGCCATAAAAAAATTCAAAGAAGAAGGCGGTGTATTTTTTGTTGAACCGGCCTTTTTTAAAATTTTTGATTACCCGCTCCTGGGAGGAGAATATAATTCACTCAAAGATCCCAATACGGCAGTCCTTAGCAAGGAAACGGCTGAACGTTATTTTGGCGACTGGTGGTTGGCCATTGGTAAAACTTTTAAAAGAAATAACCGGGAATTATTCAGGATCACGGGTGTGCTGGCCAGTATTCCAAAGAATACAGACATGCAACTGAAAATTGTGGCATCCTACAGCACATTAAAGGATTTTACCGGGAGCAATGATTGGATCAGTGTTGCCACTAACCATGGCTGTTATATGTTGATGCCCGATGGTATGAGCCCCGCTACCATGACCGCACAACTGAATGCTTTTGTAAAAAAATATAAAAAAGATGATGATAACAGGAATGTGGCAGAGAACCTGCAGACTGTTCAATCCCTGGCCGAAGTGCATTTTGATAGCAAGACAGGAAATTTCCTCGACAGGACCATATCCAAAGACCTGATCAATACGATGTGGCTGATCGCTGCGTTTATCTTACTGATCGCCTGCGTTAACTTTATCAACCTCGCTACCGCACAGGCTTTCAACCGGGCAAAGGAAGTAGCCGTACGAAAAGTACTGGGCGGGAACAAACAGCAATTGAGGTTCCAGTTTTACAGTGAAACCGCCTTGATCACGTTAACCGCCGTGGTATTGGCTATTGTACTAACGGTACTGGTTATCCCATTTGCAGGGGCTGTACTTGACCTTCCATTGGTATTCAGCATTTCTAAAAACCCCGGCATCCTGCTTTTTCTTTTTGGAACCGCAGTAGTGATCATTGGGTTGGCAGGTTTTTATCCCGCCATTGTATTGTCGCGCTTTAACCCGGTGACCGCCTTGAAAAGTAAAGTAACCATGGGAAGGTCGAAAGGCATTTCATTAAGAAGAGGATTGGTGGTTTTCCAGTTTGTGATAGCACAGGCGCTCATTATCGGGACGCTCATTATTGTAAAACAAATGGATTATTTTAAAAATCACCCGATGGGCTTTGACAAAAATGCCATCGTAAATGTGCCTTTTCCCAATGACAGCCTCAGCCAGCTCAAATTGGATTATCTTAAAACAAAGTTATTGGCAACAGAAGGAGTAAAGGCAGTGAGCTTCAGTTTTGCGAGCCCTGCTGATGATGGAAACTGGTCTTCCAATTTACGGTTCGACCATGCAGCCAAAGAAACAGAATGGAATGCCAATCTCAAATGGGCCGATGCAGATTATTTAAAGACATACAGCATACCGTTAATAGCGGGCCGTAATCTCAATCCCTCCGACACTGCAAGAGAATTTTTGGTAAATGAAACATTTTTAAAACGCCTTGGAATAACCAAACCCGAGGATGCGATCAATAAGGAAATTGACCTCTGGGGACAAATGAAATATCCCATTGTTGGCGTGATAAAAGATTTTAATGCCATGTCATTGCGAAAAGCACTGGTACCGATTTTGATCACCACAGTGAGAAATTTTTATGGAACAGCGGGCATTAAACTGCAGACAGCTGATATCAGTGGTACATTAAAGAAAGTAGAAGGAGTTTGGAATGAAGTATATCCCGACTTTGTGTATGATCAGAAATTCCTGGATACAAAGATCGAAAATTTTTATACCACGGAAACCCGCCTTTCTAATTTATACAAAATTTTTGCAGCGCTGGCCATATTCCTCAGTTGCCTGGGACTCTACGGCCTGGCTTCCTTTATGGCAGTGCAAAAAATAAAAGAAGTGGGTATCCGCAAAGTATTGGGTGCATCCGTAAGTAGTATCATCTTTCTTTTTTCGAAAGAGTTTTTAATGCTGATCGGTATTGCATTCCTGATTGCAACGCCACTGGCCTGGTATTTTATGCACGGCTGGCTGCAGGATTTTGTATACCGGGTATCTATTTCCTGGTGGATATTATTGGTGGCAGGTTTAATTGCGATGATCGTTGCATTGGTCACGATAAGCTTTAAAGCAGTCCGGTCAGCTAATGCCAACCCGGTGCAGAGTTTAAGATCCGAATAAAAAAGCAGAGCTATGTTTAAAAATTATTTTAAGACTGCCGTTCGCAATATGATGAGGAATAAAACTTTCTCATTCATTAATATTCTTGGATTAGGCCTTGGCATCGCCTGCAGCCTGTTTATTTATTTATGGGTGAAAGATGAAAGCAGCTATAATAATTTTCATGCAAACAGCGACAGGCTGTACCAGGTAATTGTAAGCGATAAAGATAAAAGTGGCGGAATAACAAACAGTATTGATAATACATCCGGATTGCTGGCAGAAGCACTGAAAAAGCAAATACCAGAGATCACTGATGCTGCTACAGTAATATGGGAAAATGATTTTTTGTTTACCGTCGGAGAAAAGATAGGCAAAGAAAAAGGGCGCTATGTAGGTGCAGATTTTTTTAACCTGTTCAGCTTCCCGTTATTGCAGGGCGATGCTAAAACTGCTTTGGCTTCACCTGATAATATTGTGATCACCGAGAAACTGGCGGGCAATTATTTTGGAAAGCAAAACCCGATCGGTAAAGTTATCCGCATTGGCGATAAAAGGGACTATATCGTAACTGGAGTAGTGGCCGATCCGCCAGATAATTCTACGATCAAATTTGATTTTGTGATGCCCATTCAGCATGGATTTGAAGACAGTCACTGGATGATCGATGGCTGGGAACATTATGGCCCTGCCACTTTTGTATTGCTGCGTAAAGACGCTTCGGTTGCAGGTGTAACTAATAAACTGAAAGACTTTTTATACCGGCAGGATCAAAATATAAATGATAAAGTTGTTTCATTGCAGTTATTTAAGGACAGGTATCTCTATTCACATTTTACTAATGGTATTCCTGATGGGGGACGTATTGAATATGTGCGCCTGTTTTCTATTATTGCCATTTTTATTTTGCTGATCGCATGCATCAATTTTATGAACCTGGCCACCGCACGTTCCGTAAAACGCGCAAAGGAAGTGGGTGTAAGAAAAGTAGTGGGGGCTCAAAAGGGTTTATTGTTCAGGCAGTTTTTACTGGAAGCCATCATTACGACGTTTATTGCGGTGATCATTGCCATCATATTGGTCATTTTTTTACTGCCGTTATTTAACCAGCTTACAGAAAAAAAATTATCGCTTCATATGGGCGATCCTTCGCTCATCTTTACTTTGATCTTGCTTACATTGATCACAGGCTTTATTGCAGGCAGTTACCCGGCACTATTCCTCTCTTCCCTTAATCCCATAAGTATTTTAAAAGGCACATTAAAATTCAAAAACGGTGATGCTATTTTCAGGAAAGGACTGGTTGTTTTCCAATTCACTTTATCTATCGCGTTAATTGTTTGCACCATTATTGTGTACAAACAGATGAATTATGTGCAAACAAAAAACCTGGGCCTCGATCATTCCAATCTTGTTTATATGCCGGTGGAAGGTGATCTTATAAAGAACTATGAGAATTTTAAAAATGAGGCAATGGCTGCTGGTAATATTGAAAATATTTCCTTTTGCGGCACGGAGCCAACGGATGTAGGCTGGTATTCACCGGGTATGCGTTGGGAAGGGAAAGACACCAGTGATAAGACACTTTTTGCCCAGGTAGAAGTGAGTTATGATTTTTTAAAAACAATGAAGATCGATTTGATCGATGGCCGCGATTTTTCGCCATCCTTTCCTACCGATTCATCCAATTTTATTGTAAATGAAACGGCTGCCAGGTACATGAAAATGAAAAACCCTGTAGGCGCTTCATTTTCTCATGGCAAAATGAAAGGAAAGATAATAGGATTGGTAAAAGATTTTAATATTCACTCTTTGCTTGCACCCATTGCACCTGTGTTTATCAATCTTGCCACGGAACCGGAAGAGGGAACGGCTATTATACGAACGATGCCAGGTAAGACAAAACAATCGCTTGCCACTTTGGAAACGACATCAAAAAAATTCAACCCTAAATATTCTTTTAGCTATGTATTTGTAGATGATGAATTGAACAGGCAATATCACAATGAAACGATCGAAGGTGAACTGGCTTACCTGTTTGCTTTCATTGCTGTTTTTATTTCGTGCATGGGTTTATTCGAACTTTCTATGTTCATGGCAGAGCAACGAACCAAAGAGGTGGGTGTACGCAAGGTGCTGGGCGCTTCTGTTTCACGTATCATGGTTTTACTTTCAAAAGATTTTTTATTGCTGGTCATCATTGCTTTTGTGATCGCTGCTCCAGTTGCATGGTGGGCCATGAATAAATGGTTGCAGGATTTTGCATACAAAACAGATATTGGCTGGATGGTATTTGCAGTAGCCGGTTTTGCCGCCATTGCTATTGCATTGGTCACGATCAGTTTCCAGGCCATCAAAGCAGCCATTGCCAACCCGGTAAAAAGTTTACGAACCGAATAAAAAAATAACGATGCTAAAAAATTATTTGAAAATAGCCTTGAGAAATATTGTAAAAAGAAAGGGGTTTACAATATTGAATATTTCCTGCCTTGCCATCGGCATTACCTGCTGCCTGTTGATCTTTCAATACGTGTCTTACGAAAAAAGCTATGATGGTTTTAATAAAAAAGCAGGCCAGATCGTTAGGCTGCGGCTTGATCTCCACGACCAGGGAAAACTTACCATGCAATCTGCCGCGGTATATCCGGGTATCGCGCCAATGATGAAAAAAGAATTTCCTGAGGTGGAGAATTATTGCCGGCTCATCGATACCAGGATATCATGGTTGAAAAATGAGATGATCCAAAATAATATTATTCTTGCCAATGAGGAACGAAATGTAAAAGCTATTGAAAATGAAGGATACTATGCGGATAAATCTTTTTTGGAGATGTTTACCATCCCCTTTATTAAGGGAAATCCTGAAACTTCACTGGATGGGCCGGATAAAATAATTTTGTCAGAAAGCACGGCAAAAAAATATTTTGGCCAGGATGATGCAGTAGGAAAAAAAATCACTGTAAAAGAAGGTGGTAATGATTACCATTATGAAGTAACCGGCATATTTAAAGATTATCCCGCCAATTCGCACCTCACATTCAATTACCTGATATCTTATAAAACTTTCAGCAACCTGGTTACGGGTTTAGGTGCGCCTAAATGGGCGGATCCTGAAACCAGTTTACAATGGTACGATTATTATGCCTACCTGCAATTGCAGCCGGGAACCGATCAAAAACTATTTGAAACAAAAGTACATTCCTTCGCTGATCGTTATTTGAATAATGAGCGTAGCCGTGCAAATAATAACACGCAGGACCTGTCTATCATTCCCTTAAAAGACATTCATCTGTATTCACACTTTAATGAAGAGGCAGGGATCAATGGAGATGGTAAGTCTGTTTCTTTTTTATATCTTATTGCATTTTTAATTATAGGAATTGCATGGATCAATTATATCAACCTGGCTACTGCGCGTTCTTTGGAAAGGGCAAAAGAAGTTGGCGTAAGAAAGGTTTTGGGTGCTTTACGTAAAGACCTTGTTGGCCAGTTTTTAACGGAAAGTTTTTTAATGAATCTCTTCGCACTTGTATTGGCAATTGGCCTTGCATTTTGTTTTACCCCTTCTTTTAATCTCCTGATGGGGCGGGAAGCCACTGGTTTGCATTTGCCGCTGATGTACTGGCAGGGATTTACTTTGCTTTTTTTTGGAGGAGCTTTTCTTTCGGGAATTTACCCGGCATTTGTTTTATCCGGCTATCACCCTATTGCTGTATTAAAAGGCCTGTTTAAAAATTCTCTGAAAGGGATGGTAATAAGAAAAAGCCTTGTGGTGGGGCAGTTTGCCACATCCATCATTTTAATTGCGGGAACCATTATAGTTTACCAGCAGGTTAGTTTTATGAGAAACCAGAAACTGGGCGCAAATATTAATCAAACCCTGGTATTGGATGGCCCAAGTGTTGACCAGGATGCTTCTTTCAAAAACGCATTTGAGCCTTTTAAAAACGACCTGTTGCTGATGAACGGGGTTAAAACCGTTACTGCTTCATCGAGTGTGATGGGCAGGGAAATATACATGACGAATGGCGCTTACCTCGTGAATTCAAAAACCAAGAACCCACTGACATTCTATACCATGTATGTGGATGAAGACTTCCTGTCGGCTTACGGAATGAATTTTAAAGCAGGCCGCAATTTTTCAAAAGATAATACAGCCGATAAAAAAGCGGTGGTATTGAACGAGGAGGCTGTAAAATTGTTTGGAATTGATCGTCCGGAGAAAGCATTGAATGAATTGATCTATAATTTTCATGATTCACTGAAGGTCATTGGCGTGGTTACTGATTATCACCAGTTAGGTTTGAGCAAAGCGATACTGCCCACTATTTTTGTTCCAAAGCCGGAGGTTAACAATTTTTATTCCATAAAGTTTCAAGCTTCCGACGCGCGTGAAACCGTTGCGGGCATTGAAAATATATGGAATAAATATTTTCCGTCAAATCCATTCAGCTACTTTTTCCTCGATGAATCTTTCAATAAACAGTATAAGGCAGATGAGCAGTTTGGAAAAGTATTTGGCTTATTTGCATTTCTTGCTATCATCATTGCCTGCTTTGGATTGCTGAGTTTATCAGCATATAACGTGTTGCAACGTACAAAAGAAATTGGTATCCGTAAAACACTGGGGGCGTCTGTGCAACACCTGCTCTACATTTTATCAAAAGATTTCCTGGTATTGGTTTTAATGGGTTTTATTGTTGCCGTTCCGGTCACATGGCTGGTGATGACCAAATGGTTGAATGATTTTGCTTTCCGGATAAATATCAACTGGTGGGTTTTTGCCATCGCTGGTGTCCTGGCCATTATCATTGCCCTGCTGACCGTGGGTTTCCATGCATTGAAGGCGGCATTAGCTGACCCGGTAAAGAGTTTGAGAACAGAGTGATGATAATTAATAATTAAAAATTAATAATTAATAATTTTTTCAATTCATAAGATCCTTCCATAAAGAAAACCCGATGGGATCAAAGGAATTTTTAATTCTTAATTATTAATTCTTAATTCAAAAAAAACGCCATGATAAAGAATTATTTTAAAACGGCTTTTCGCAACCTGGTGAAGAATAAAATTTTTTCTTTCATCAATATTTTTGGATTAGCCGCAGGATTAACCTGTTGCATGCTGATCAGTGTATTCATATACGATGAACTGAGCTACGACAAATACCCTCAACAGGCAAAGCAGATCTACCGGGTAGGCTTAAATGCTACAGGAAATAATGATATTGCTGTATATCCCGATGTGGATATAGCAGTGGGCGAAGGAATAAAAAATGCTTTTCCCGAAGTGCAGTCTTTTACCCGTTTGCTGCAAAAAGGAGAGGGGTTTGTAAAATATGAGGATAAGCAATTTAAGGAACAAAAGCTTTGTTTTGCCGATGCTAATTTTTTGCAGGTCTTTTCCATTCCATACCTTGATGGGGATGCCCGTACTGCTTTAACCCAACCGAATTCTATTGTAATAACCAGGGCCTTCGCACAAAAATATTTTGGGAATGAGCCCGCCACAGGAAAGATACTCTCCATCGGAACCGGTGCCAGTAACGGTTTTAAAGTAACCGGAGTGATCGAAAAGATCCCCGACAATTCCCATTTTCACTTTGATGCTTTTATGAGCATGTCAACCTTACCCATCAGGCAACAAACCTGGAGCAATGTAGGTTGTTATACTTACCTGGTATTGAACAAGGGCACCGATCCAAAAAAACTGGAAGCAAAATTTCCTCAACTGGTTGCAAAATATGTGGTGCCCGAGATACAACATGATATGGGAGTGAGCATTGCGGAGGCTCAAAAATCAGTGAATACCTTCCGTTTCTTTCTTCAGCCACTCACCGATATTCACCTGAATTCCAATACAAAATATGAATTGGAAGCAAACGGCGACATACGGTATGTATATATTTTCGGTGCGCTGGCTTTATTCATCCTGCTGCTGGCCTGTGTAAATTTTACCAACCTGTCTACTGCAAGTTCGGCTAATCGTTCCCGGGAGGTGGGTATCCGCAAAGTAATGGGTTCAGTAAAAAAGCAACTTATCTTACAATTCTTAACAGAATCCGTCTTGCTTACTTTTTTTGCCGTGTTAATATCCTACCTGTTGGTATTTCTCTTGCTGCCTTATTTCAACCAGCTTTCAGGTAAAAATATACCGTTCGTTTTTTTTCTTGGTATGCCGGCAATCGCATCCGTGCTGATTTTGAGCATATTGGTGGGGATACTCGCCGGTATTTATCCCGCATTCTTTTTATCATCTTTTAACACGATAAAAGTTTTAAAGGGTTCGGCCACAGTGCAAGGCAGCCGTAAAAGTATCCTGCGTAGCGGACTGGTGGTTTTCCAGTTTTTTGTTTCCACAGCATTGATCATTGCCACGATCATTGTGTACAGGCAATTGCATTTTATGCAGGAGAAAAATCCTGGCTATGATAAAGAGCAGGTAATGTATGTACAGGACAGCTATTTGCTGGGAAATAACCAGCCTGCTTTTAAAGAGCAGTTATTGCAGGACAGCCGGGTGGTGAAGGTAAGCATCGGAAGAGATGTTCCTGGTAATGAATTCATGGGTGGTACTGAAATATTCCCGAAAAATACTGCCACCAATGAGAACGGAAAAGAAATACATTCAAATATTTACCAGATCGATTATGATTATCTTTCTGTATTAGGCATGCGGGTGATCAAAGGAAGGAATTTTTCCAAAGATTTTCCAACAGATTCAACTGCCGTATTGATCAATGAATCAGCAGTGAATGACCTTGGATGGAGCAATACTGATCCTATTGGAAAAACGATTGTTCGCTCAGGACAACAGGAATATAAAGTGGTGGGTGTGGTAGCCGATTTTCATTATGCTTCAGTAAAACAAAAAATTGCACCCCTGATGATGCTATTGGGAAACAATCGGGGCGGCATGATCGTAAAAGTTAAAACTGCAGACATGGCCGGCTTTCTTGCAGACACAAAAAAACAATGGGATGCTTTTAAAGCTTCCGGCCCATTTGCATATTATTTCCTTGACGAAAAATTTGCTTCTTTATATGCTGCGGAACAAAGGACCGGCCAGATCTTTTCTGTATTTGCGGTCATTGCTGTCCTCATCGCCAGCCTTGGATTGTTTGGGCTTGCTGCCTTTATCACCGAACAACGCAGAAAGGAGATCGGTATCCGCAAAGTGCTGGGCGCGTCTATGCGGCAGGTGTTACTGCTGGTATCTAAAGAATTTTTAATACTTGTTGCAATTGCATTCCTCATTGCCATACCGGTAACCTGGTGGGCAATGCAGGTATGGTTGCAGGATTTTGCTTATCGAATAAATATTCCCTGGTGGATTTTTTTAGTAGGAGGAATTATTGCTGTTACTGTTGCACTCATTACTGTAAGTTTTCAGGCCATTAAGTCAGCAATTGCAAACCCCGTGAAAAGTTTGAGAACAGAGTGATGATAATTATTAATTCTTAATTAAAGAAAAAACGCCATGATAAAAAATTATTTAAAAATTGCCTGGAGAAATTTAATTAAGAACAAGGCCTTCTCCATCATCAATATCACAGGATTGGCTACGGGCCTGGCCTGTTTCATATTGATAGCCCTGTATGTGGTGGATGAATTGAGCTATGACCGCTACAATGAAAATGCGGCTAATATTTACCGGATCAATGCAGACCTGAAATTTGGCGGCACTGCATTGCACATGGCTGTAAGCCCCGATCCCATGGCCCCTGACCTTAAAAATGATTACCCCGAAGTGGAACAATATACCCGTATCTATGCTTCCAGCGGTCCAAAATTGATCAGGAAGGGAAACCAGTTCATTAATGAACAGCGCGTGGCAAATGTTGATTCTACTTTTTTCGACATGTTTACATTGCCGGCCATTGCAGGCGATACCAAAACGGCGTTGAATGCCCCCAATACAGTGGTGATCACTGAATCTTCAGCAAAAAAATATTTTGGAACTGTAGATGCACTGGGAAAAACAATTGAAGCAGACAATACCCCGTATAAAGTGACCGCGGTGATAAAAGATATTCCAGCGCATACGCATTTTAATTTTGATTTTCTTTTTTCAATGGCTAATGCGAATTACCAGATGGGAAATTATGTGAGCAATAATTTTCACAGCTATATCCGGCTGAAGAAAGGAACAGATTACAAAAAATTTGAAAAGAATTTTGACCAGGTGATCGAAAAATACATCATACCCCAGGCAAAGAAGTATATGAATGTGGGCAGCATGGAAGAGTTTAAGAAGGCGGGGAATGAAATGGTATATAGTTTAATGCCGGTGACTGCTATTCATTTGCATTCGGACAGGTTCCCTGAACTTTCTGCCAACGGGAATATGCAATACGTGTATATTTTTTCGGCTGTGGCATTGTTTATTTTACTGATCGCCTGCATCAATTTCATGAACCTGTCCACTGCACGTTCTTCCAGTCGTGCAAAAGAAGTGGGCATCCGTAAAGTACTGGGTACAGAAAGAAAAACACTGATCAGGCAATTTCTTACCGAATCAATTGTTACGGTAACCATTTCAATGATCATTGCCTTGTTCCTTGCATGGATGGTATTACCGTTGTTCAATGATATTGCTGCCAAATCGATCACCATGAGTAGCCTGGTCAATGTGCAATTCCTGCCCTGGCTGCTGTTGCTGCCATTGGTCGTGGGGATCATTGCAGGCAGTTATCCCGCATTCTTCCTTTCCCGTTTTAAACCCATTGCGGTTTTAAAAGGAAAGATCAACACCGGTTTTAAGAAAAGTAATTTCAGGAGTTCATTGGTCACATTCCAGTTCTTTACATCAATTGTTTTAATTATCAGTACGGTCATTGTGTATAAACAGCTGAATTATATCCAGACAAAAAAATTGGGGTTCAACAAAGACCAGGTGCTGATCATTGACGGGGCAAGTGAATTAAAGAATAATGCACCGGCGTTTAAGAATGATATACTGGCGCTCCCGGGCGTAAGTACAGGCACACTCAGTTCCTTTCTCCCCGTTTCTAATTCGTCGAGGAACGATAACACCTATTCAAGCAGCCCGGTGATGGATCAGAAGAGTGGGTTTAATATGCAGACCTGGACCATTGATTATGATTACCTGAAAACGATGGGTATGGAAATAATCAAGGGAAGAAATTTTTCTGATGCATTCGGCGCTGATTCTTCTGCAACCATCATCAATGAATCTACCGCAAAAATTTTGGGTTATGATGACCCTATCGAAAAAAAGATCTATCAGCCTGACGGAAAAGGCGTGAGCGTAGCTTACAATATCATCGGTGTGGTGAAGAATTTCAATTTCGAATCACTCCGCCAGGATATCGGGCCATTAAGCTTTTTTCTTGGTAAAAGCAGGGGAATGGCTTCTTTTAAGATCAATACTGCTGATGTACAGGGCCTGGTAAAGCAGGTAGAAGGCAAATGGAGATCAATGGCGCCGGGCATGCCATTCAGCTACCGTTTCCTGGATGAATCCTTTGATGATATGTACAGATCGGAAATGCGTATTGGCAAAATTGCGATGAGTTTTGCGATCCTTGCCATATTGATCGCATGCCTTGGCCTTTTTGGTTTATCTACTTATATGGCCGAGCAGCGTACCAAGGAGATCGGCATCCGGAAAGTATTGGGTGCTAGCGTTTCCCATTTAGCAGGTATGCTTTCCCGTGATTTTTTGAAACTGGTACTGATAGCGGCGGTTATAGCCTTCCCGGTAGCCTGGTGGGCAATGCATAGCTGGCTGCAGGATTTTGCATATCGTATCAGCATCAGCTGGTGGGTATTTGCAATAGCAGCATTCGTGGCATTATTGATCGCATTACTGACCGTAAGTTTCCAGGCCATCAAAGCGGCTATTGCCAACCCGGTAAAAAATCTGAGAACGGAATAACAGTAATTAATAATTAATAATTCTTTCAATTCATAGCAGCATACGAAAAATAAAAACTCATTTAAATCTAAGGAATTATTAATTCTTAATTATTAATTCTTAATTCAAAAGATCGTCATGATAAAAAACTTTCTCAAGATCGCTATCAGAAATTTAACCAAACAAAAAGGTTTATCATTCATTAACGTGTTTGGTTTGTCTGTAGGATTGGCCTGCTTCACTTTATTTTTATTGTATGCGGTAAATGAATTCGGCTTTGACCGCTTTCATAAAAATGCAAAAAACATTTACCGGGTTTACCTTCATGCAGAGGCGTTCCATGGAATGGAAGCGCGCAGCACCTCTTACCTGCCCATACCACTGGGCCCTGCCATGAAACAGGATTTTCCTGAAGTGGAAAATTTTGTGAGAATAAAAGAGTCACGGACACCGCAATTTGTAAGAGTTGATAATAAAGTAGGCAGGAGTACGGTAACAGCAGCAGATCCGCAGTTTCTTTCTGTTTTTTCATTCAAAATATTGTATGGTGATCCCGTGCATGCACTGAATGACCCTCATCATATTGTAGTAACAAAAGATAAAGCGATACAATTATTTGGTGAAGTGAACGTGGTGGGGAAAACAGTAGAGATCAAGATGGATGATAATTTTGAACCTTTTACCGTAAGTGCGGTTGCAGATAATATTCCTTCCAATTCCACTATTCAATTTGATATTCTTGGCAGTTTTGAATACTATATGGGCACGAGATCGGGAAAAAAGGACGTTGACAACTGGCATCGTTCGGGTTTTCAAACCTATGTACTGTTGAAACCAGGAACTACCATTAAAAATGGGTCAACACTATTGCAAAAATTCCGCAGCAGGTATTATCCTGATGAAGAAGCCGAATTAAAAAAAGACAGCGTTTGGACAGCACAGGGTTCACCTATCACTTACCATTTGCAATCATTGCAGGACATGCATACGGATCCCAGCGTTAGTGGCGGCGCTGTGGAAGCGGTGAATCCAAAAAATATATGGATATTACTGGCTATTGCTGCAGGTGTATTGCTCATTGCATGCATCAACTTCACCACGCTGGCGATTGGACGCTCTGCAGGAAGAGCAAAAGAAGTGGGTGTTCGTAAAGTACTCGGTAGCGGAAGAAAACAATTGCTCTTCCAATTTTTAGCAGAAGCCCTGGTGTTAAGTATCCTTTCCGCAATGCTCGGTTTCATATTGGGTGAATTATTGTTACCGTTTTTCAACCGGCTTTCCGGAAGAGAATTAAATTTTTCTTTCAGTCAATTTCCTGAATTGATATGGATGCTGGCCGGCCTGATCCTTCTTGTTGGCTTACTGGCCGGAACTTATCCTGCATTGATACTCTCGGGATTTAAACCATTGGATGTTTTAAAAAGTAAAATAAGGGTAGGGGGTTCCAACATTTTTACAAGGTCATTGGTAACGGTACAGTTTATATTATCCATCGGCCTCATCATTTCCACGGTGATCATTTTGCAGCAGTTGAAATTCATGCAGAATAAGAACCCGGGTTTTAATAAAGAAAATATTGTGATGGTGGACGCAGAAGGGGTAGATACAAAAAAAGTATATCCCTTATTTAAACAGGCTTTGGCAGCCCAACCACAGATCGTTGGTGTAGCAGGTTCGGAACTGGGATTGGGAGAAGGAACCGGCTGGAGCCAGTCGGGTTTTGATTATATGGGTAAACATAAGCAGGTGTATGAATATTTTGTAGATAATGATTATATCAACCTCATGGGCATACAACTGATCGCGGGAAGGGATTTTGATCCGAAGATCGCTTCCGATACACAGACTGCTGTCATCGTCAATGAAGCGATGCTAAAGGATTTTGGATGGACATTGAATGAAGCAGTTGGAAAACCGCTTAGCGGGTATGATGAAAAACTTACACCGGTAGTGATCGGTGTGGTAAAGGATTTTCATTTCCTGCCTTTCAGTGAAAAAATAGAACCGCAGATGTTTCACCAGTTTCAGAATTATGCGCCGTATAAATATTTTGTGCGTATCAAACCCGGTAACCCTGCTGCTGCATTGCAGCAGATGAAAAAAGCATGGGCAGGCGTGGTACCCGACCTTCCATTCAAATATGATTTCCTTGATGAGAACCTGGATCGTTTTTATAAATCAGAATCAAGATGGAGCGGTATTGTTGGCTGGGCTGGTGGCATTTCCATCTTCCTGGCCTGCCTTGGTTTGCTGGGGCTTGCTGCATTGGCTGCTGTCAACCGTACAAAAGAAGTGGGGATCAGGAAAGTACTGGGCGCTTCTGTTTCAAATATCATCGGCCTATTATCGAAAGATTTTTTAAAACTGGTGATCATTGCTTTGATCATTGCAGCGCCATTGGCCTGGTATTTTATGCATCACTGGTTGCAGGATTTTGCGTACCGGATAAATATCGGCTGGTGGGTTTTTGCAATAACAGGAATGGTGGCGGTATTGATCGCATTGATAACAGTATGTTTCCAGGCTATCAGGGCGGCGATCGCTAACCCGGTGAAGTCGCTGAGGACAGAGTAATTAGTAATTAAGAATTAATAATTAATAATTTTTTCAATTTATAACAGTATTCGAAAAACAAAACCTCATTTAAGACTAAGGAATTATTAATTTTTAATTCTTAATTAAAATAAAAGTTATGTTTAAAAATTATTTCAACATCGCTTTCCGGAATTTATGGCGGAATAAAATTTTTTCGCTGATCAATATTTCAGGATTGGCAATTGGCATCAGTGCAGCCATTGTTATTTACCTGATCGTTCATTATGAATTCAGTTATGAAAAATTCCGGAAAGACGGAGATCTTACCTATCGTGTAGTAACCAATATGCATTTTCCCGGCCAGGATTTCAAAAACGCCGGAGTACCAGGCCCATTGCCCGCGGTGATGAACGCGGAGATACCGGGCATCGACAAATCAACTGTCTTTTGGGATAGCAGGAACATAAACGTAAGCATTCCATCAAAAGAAAAAAAAGAAAATGTTTTCAGAAAACAGGAGAACATCATTTTTGCAGATGAACAGTATTTCAGGTTCTTTAATTATCAATGGCTGGCCGGCTCGCCTGATCATGCCCTTGATGAACCAGGTAATACGGTATTGACGGAAAGCAGGGCCAGGGCATATTTCCCTTATGCTGATGTCAGAAATGCAATTGGGCAAACGGTCATTTATGATGATTCCGTAAAGGCAACAGTGACAGGGATCGTAAAAGATATGGATGAGATCACCGATTTTAATTTTAAAGAATTTATTTCCCTGGCTACCTTCAGCGAACATTTGAAAAAGATCAATGGATGGGGAGAATGGGGAAGTGTGAGTTCCTCTTCACAATTCTTTATCAAACTAAAAAATGGTGTTGATACGGCAAAGATAAACCAGCAAATAGCCGTGCTTCGCAAGCAGCACGAGAAAAATGCATACCGCGCCACGGAGCATTTTTTGCAACCACTGGATGATATTCATTTCAATTCCGACTTTGATGCTTTTCACCACACACAGGCGCACAAGCCCACCTTATATGGCTTGTTGGCTGTTGCAGCTTTTCTTTTATTGCTGGGCTGTATCAATTTCATAAACCTCACCACTGCCCAGGCTTCCCAGCGGGCCAAAGAGATCGGCATACGCAAAACGATGGGTAGTTCAAAACGACAGCTGGTGGTGCAATTTCTCAGCGAAACTATTTTGATGACATTGGTTGCAACCATATTGTCGGTGATCGCAATACCCTGGATATTAAAATTATTTTCTGATTATATACCTGAAGGCTTGCATTTTAATTTTCTGTGGCAGCCACACCTGGTCATTTTTGTTGTAATGCTGGTACTGGGCGTTGGTTTGTTGTCGGGGTTTTATCCTGCATTGGTATTGTCGGGATATAAGCCCGCAATGATATTGAAGAATTTGGCTTATGCGGGCACAGTACAAAACAGGAGGGTATGGATAAGGAGAACGCTCACCGTATCACAGTTTGTGATCGCACAGTTTTTCATTATTGCAACGATGGTGGTTGCAAAACAAATACGCTTTTCACTTAATAAGGATATGGGTTTCAAAAAAGAGGCGATCATAAATTTCAGTACTCCTTTTAACTATCAGCATCCCGATGATAAACAATTTGTATTACAGGAAAAATTAAAAGTGATCCCGGGAATTCAACAAATGAGCCTTGCCGGTTCGCCTCCCGCGAATGAAAACGTGAATATATTTACGATGAAATTTATGAAGGACGGAAAAGAGATAGAAACTTCTGTAGAAGTAAAAGATGCCGACACTGCGTATTTTGACCTGTATAAACTGAAACTGTTAGCAGGCCGCAATCTTCAACAAAGTGATACATTGAAGGAATATGTCATTAATGAAACCTATGCAAGACTATTGGGATTCAATGATCCTGCGCAGATCATTGGCAAATTCATTGATCGCAGCGGACAAAAGATCCCGGTGGTGGGAGTGCTGGCTGATTTTAATGCAAAATCATTGCACACAACTATATCACCCCTTGCATTTGCCAGTGAGGCCAAAACACATTCCACGTTTCACATAGCGCTTGCACCGGGAAGCATTAATACGGATGCATGGAAAAATACCATTGGTAAAATTGAAACAGCCTGGAAAGAAGTATACCCGGAAGACCTGTTTAAGTATGAATTTTTTGATCAAAGCATTGCACAATTCTATAAAAAGGAACAGAGCACGGCCAGCCTGCTTAACTGGAGTACGGGCCTGGCTATTTTTATCAGTTGCCTTGGATTGCTTGGCCTTGTGATGTACACTACCACCCAGCGCACAAAGGAGATAGGCGTACGTAAAGTGCTGGGCGCTTCTGTTGTGCAGATACTATCCTTACTTTCGAAAGATTTTATCAGGTTGGTTGTTATCGGTTTTATTATTGCCGTGCCGCTGGCGTGGTGGGCCATGAATAAATGGCTGGAGGATTTTGCCTATCGCACTTCAATAAGTTGGTGGATATTTGTATTGAGCGGATTGCTGATGATGGTGATGGCTTTATTGACATTAAGTATTCAGACCATTCGATCAGCAATTGCCAACCCGGCGAAAAGTTTAAGAACGGAATAATGAAATTTGATAATTAAGATTTAATATTTAATATTTTTTTCAGTTCATAGCCGTGTCCGGAATAGGAAAGAGAATTTGAATCAAAGAAAATATTAAATCTTAAATATTACATCTTAAATAAAACAAACATGCTCGAATTAAAAGGAATTTACAAATGGGTCAATACCGGCAATAACCGCACTTTTATCTTAAAGGATATCAATCTTTCGGTAGCGGCAGGAGAATTCATTTCCATCATGGGTCCATCAGGTTCCGGCAAATCAACTTTGCTGAATGTGATCGGTATGCTGGATGAATTCAATGAGGGAGAATATCATTTCCTCCATGAATCCGTGCACAAGATGAAAGAAAAGCAACGTGCGGCTTTGTACAAACAATACATTGGTTTTGTGTTCCAGGCCTATCATCTTATTGATGAACTGACCGTGTATGAAAATATTGAAACCCCGTTGATCTACCAGGATATCAAATCATCCGAAAGAAAAGCCATGGTTGCGGATATGCTTGACCGTTTTAATATTGTGGGTAAGAAAGACCTTTTTCCTTCACAGCTTTCGGGCGGACAACAGCAACTGGTGGGTGTTGCCAGGGCATTGATCGCCAAACCCAAATTATTACTTGCGGATGAACCTACGGGCAACCTCAATTCCAAACAGGGAGAAGAGATCATGGAACTATTCAAAGAACTGAACAAAGAAGGCGTAGCGATCATACAGGTAACTCATTCCGAAAAGAATGCGGCCTATGGTTCAAGGATCATTAATTTGCTGGACGGCCGTATTGAACTATAAATATTAACTAAAATAAATGATGATGAAAACGAAAGCATTGCTGATGGTATTGTTGTTGATGGGGGAATTGTTTAACAATGCCCATGCGCAAAATAATACTGCAGCATACAGCCTGCAAACCTGTATTGACGCTGCACTGGCCAATAATATCCCGGTAAAGGAAAATGGATTACTGGTGCAAACCGCATCAATAAACTATAACCAGGCAAAGTACAACAAGTTACCCAATGTTGCCGCCGGGATCAATTATGGTATCAGCAACGGGCGCAGTATCGATCCTTTCACGAATGGTTATATCAACCAGCAATTATCATCTTCCAATGCCAACCTCACTGCATCTATTCCTGTCTTCAAAGGTTTTCAAACACAGCGATCCATTGAACAAACATCATTGAACTACCAGGCAGCTAAATTGGAGAACCAGCAGGAAAAAGATAACCTAACCCTTAACGTTATACTGGCATTCCTGCAGGTAATGAACAATGAAGACGTGCTGGACCTTACGAAAAAACAGGCCTCGGTAACCGAAAAACAGGTGGAGCGTTTGGATGTATTGAATAATGAAGGCGCCATTTCGCCCGCTACTTTTTACGATATGAAGGGGCAATATGCAACTGACCAGGTGTCTATTGTAAATGCTGTCAATGCATTGGAACTGTCCAAACTGGCGCTGGCGCAGTTAATGAATGTACCTTACAAAAAAGAAATGGAGTTGAGCAGGGAAGGCATGGATATGACCATGACGTTATATGCTGCAACCACAGAACAGATCTATTCCACTGCCCTGGAAAAATTAGCCATGGTAAAAGCGGCTGACCTCCGGGTGAAGGCAGCATCAAAAGCCATCCAGGTTGCAAAAAGTGACCTGTATCCAACACTTTCCCTTTTCGGGCAATTCACCACTAATTATTCCAGCGCCACAACAAATTCCATTGCCACGGGCACTGCAGATGTGGCAACGACAGATTATGTCATTTCCGGTGGTACTAACCTGCCCGTATATACGAAACAAACGAACTACAATATTAATAAAATAAATTACTTCAGCCAGGTGAAAAACAACATCAGCAGTTTTTTCGGGGTGAGTTTGCAGGTGCCCATTTTCAATGCCTTCCAAACCAGGAGCAAGGTGGCACTCGCACGCGTCCAGGAAAAGAATACCGCCTTCATTGCTGAAAATACAAAGATACAATTACAGCAGGCCATTGAACAGGCCTACCTGAATATGACCACGGCTTTTGATAAATATAAATTACTCAAAGAACAGGTGGTGGCTTTTGATGAATCATTCCGTGCCGCCGAGATACGTTTTGATCTTGGGTCGATCAATTCGGTTGATTACCTGGTTGTAAAAAACAATCTCGACAGGGCAAACGTAAATCTTACCATTGCACGCTATGAATATTTATTAAGGACAAAAGTGCTGGATTTTTACCAGGGGAGTTTGAAATGATGAGATAAAGACCACCGTAGTTTTTAAAACTAGGGTGGTCTTTAGAAACAAGTTAAAGAGTGTTAGTGGGTTTTGATGGCTTTCGAAAAACGGGGATATGAATTAATAATTTTGATATTCCTTTTGCTACCTGGCGAATGAAAATAATGTAGCTGACAAAAATGGCGATACCTATCGCAACAAGTAATTTTAGCATGGTTGGATTTTTTGGATATGCATGCAAATTACCGCGGGTAGAATTTTCAGCATGTAGTAGTGTACTCAAAAATGCAATAGAATAAAAGCTACAATGCATGGTATTTTTAATAACTATGGTAGCTTCTAAACTTCTGAAAGCAAATAATTTGTACGTCATCCCTCATCAAAATCATCCAGGTATTTATAACCACTTCCCGTATTCAGCAATATTATCTTTTCTTCGGCCCCGATTTTTTTATCCCGGCTTAACGCTAATAAAGCTTTCCATGTTGCGGCGCCTTCCGGTGAGATGAGCATACCTTCGGCCTTTGCTATTTCCTTTACTCCTGCAATGATCTCCTCGTCCGTTATTGCAATGGCAGTTCCGCCGGATTCTTTCAATACTTTTAATATCATATTCATTCCAAACGGATAAGGTACAGCGAGGCCAAGTGCTTTTGTAGCCTGGGGGATAAAATTCTTTTTCCAGTTAAGCGGATCTTTCATCGCAGATAATATCGGGGCACAGTTTTCTGATTGAACAGCGATCATCCTGGGTAAAGGGCCGGTTATCCATCCCATTGATTTCATTTCTTTAAATGCTTTCCAGATGCCGATCAGCCCGGTGCCTCCTCCTGCGGGGTAAATGATCACATCGGGTAATTGCCAGTTCAATTGTTCTGCAATTTCGTAGCCCATTATTTTTTTTCCTTCCAGGCGGTAAGGTTCTTTCAGTGTGGACATATCAAAGTAATCATTGTTCCTGTTCATTTCCGCCACTTTATTCGCGCAGTCATTTATTAAGCCATCAATTAATATTAATCCTGCCCCATATATTTTACATTCCTTTTTAAAAATTTGGGGCGTATGGGTTGGCATTACCACCGTACATTCCATGCCGGCTTTTGCACAATAAGCTGCGAGTGCGCCGCCTGCATTTCCAGCAGTTGGTATAATGCAATGCTTTACTTTAAATTCTTTTGCCTTAGACACTGCCACACTTAAGCCCCTTGCTTTGAAAGACCCTGTTGGATTAAAAGATTCATCTTTTATCAACAGGTCAGAAAATCCAAACAGGTTGGCAAGTTTTTGTAAAGAAAACAGGGGCGTCATTCCTTCACCCAACGTAACAATATTATTTTTGTCTTGAACAGGCAGTACTGCTGCATAACGCCACATATTAGTCCCGTGAGATGAAAGGAGTGTTTTAGGAAAGCCCGGGAAAAGGTCATATTCCACGGTTAAAGGTTGATCGCAACAAAAGGCATACGTATGCATACCGGATAATGCATACTTCCTTTGGCAATTGGAACAGGTAAGCGCGGTGGCAAATGTAAACGGCTTTTTTAGCGTTAGCATGTAATAAAAGTACAACTGAATCTATAATCAAAAACGTTCTAAAATATTATAGTCCATAACTATTTGTTATACCTCATTTTTACAAAACCGGATGAATGCCTTATTCAGTTCATTATTGTCCGTACCATGCCGTTGAATGAAAAAGAAATTACGGATGATCTGGAATTTTTCAATTTTAATGGCCACGAGGTCTCCATCCCGTAATTCTTTTAAGACAGAGCCCCTGGGCAAAAAACCAAGGCAGGTATCTTCCCTTAAAAAATTTTTCAGCGCTTCAGTGCCTGCCAGGCGTACATTGCCCTTCAATTCCGATAGTTTTATTCCATTCTTTTCCAGGGTATATTTCAGGGCTGCCAGTGTTCCTGAACCATGTTCTCTTAAAACAACAGGATAATTTTTAATTTCGGGGATCGTTAATATTCTTTTTTTTGCGATCGGGCTTTTTGCACTGCACACAGCCACCACTTCATCCGTCACAAATGGCTGATATAAAATGGCAGAATTTTTTTTCTTTCCTTCAACAATTCCAATATCAATGTCCTGATCTATCAAAGCCTTTACAATAGTATCTGTATTCCTGTTCAACAAACTGATCTTTACTTCGGGGTATTTCTGGTGAAATGCGGATAATATCTTTGGTATGATATATAAGGCAACAGTGGTGCTGGCGCCCAATTTCAGCTGCCCCTTCGCCTTTTGCTGGTCCTTGAGTACGCTCAATTCAAATTCCAATTGCTGTTGAATTTTTTTTGCTTCCTTCAACCGCTTTAATAGTAACTGGCCACCCTGGCTTAAGTGTATGCTGTTCCCTTTTCTTTCAAATAAAGTGGTTTTGTAAAAAGCTTCCAATGCCTTGATATGTTTACTGATGGCAGGCTGGCTGATGAACAGCACTTCAGCCGCTTTGGAGAAGCTAAGGCTTGTTGCCACTTCTATAAATATGTCATGTCGTGTAGAAAGCATCGTAAATAAACCCGGTTTTCTTTTAAGAAGAATTGCAGTTCAAAATTATAGACCTTATTTTGAATAGCAGCAAATATCTAGTATCTAGTATCAAGTATCCAGTTCCCAACTCTACTCTTGGTTTTTTGCAAAAAGAATTAAATCTCCATATTCTTTTAAGTAATTGAATTTTGAAGGTAATTTCGACAGGTCAAAAATTGTGAGATCGCTTTTTGTTGCCGATCTGAAAATATCCAGCAGTTCATTTTTCATAAATTCTATACTGCGGTCATTTATTATTTTACCAGCGATCTGGCATTCATCACAATAAGTATTCATCACCACTATCTTATTTCGTAGCAGCTCATTTCTTTCAAGCATACTTGCCACCACACCATTCCTGTTTAAAAGGGTATGCGCCATGCCAATGCCCAGCAGGTAGGTTGATTGGGGTTCTATCGGCACTATTTCGTTCAGTAAATTTTTTGCCATACCCGGATTCCTGTTCCCCCGCGGTGGCCTGGTTTGGGGATTGGATAAAAAATATTCCAATTGCTCATACCTGTCATTACCCAAAACATTTTTCAGCAGATCAGCGTCATCAGTAAAAGTATTGTGCAATGAGATGTAAAAGTTTAAAAATTCCTTCTGGTTGTTAAAAACATTATTATCATCATAATGTAAATAATTCGTGTCAATTAAAATAGATCGTAAGAGTGGAATGGATTGCACGGTGGACTGGCTAAGATCGGCCGTAAGGTCTTTCACCGCGTTATACAGGCTGACCGACCATTCCATGTCGATGCCCTTATACATAAAATGATACCCATCCTGGTATAGTTGCCGGATCTTTTGCATTTGTTTTTTATAAAGAATACCTTTTTTAAAAATGCTATCCACATTATCAATAGTATTTTGCAAATATTTGTTTTGAATATACGCAGTACTTCTTCCACTTTCTATAAAAAAATATTTTAAATGAAGCCTTGAAAATTGATTTAACAGATACACTCTTAATTTGTTTTGAAGGTCTAATTGATGATCACCACCTTCTCCAAAAACAAATAAAACTTTATCACTCATTACAGATTTGAAGAAATTATTTGGCCGGGCCGGATCATTCATATTAACGGGCGTACTATTGCTGTCCAGGTATGCCTTCAATTCATTGAATTCCTGAGCAACCCCGGTTTTAAAAGCAAAGAGCAGTAAAATGACAGGGATATATATTTTCATAATTTTTTTTAAAGATGATACGGGGCTTAGGGTTGATCAATATACTGCAATTTAATGAAGCTATTGTTTCAAACAAAGCTTTTCAGGGTAATGCAAACATAATATTGCCTGGTCAAAATCTTTGATTCACCATACATTTTCACTGAGACCAACCGGAAATTCACCCCCTATTGACATTGCGCCAAATTTGTAATATTTTGTGGCGAAACCAGGAAAAAACAATCTGATACTTATCGGAATTTACAATGATCCTTTGTAACTTTTATAACTGATCTTGGTAAAAGTTATATTAATTACTCCCGCAAAAAACTAAGCGTATCATAGAATCTATTACCAGTTATGGGTATAGGATTTCATTTTTTGATATTATAATTTTGCATTTTTATTACAGTCACCAAATTTTTTCAATCAACCATTAACAAAACAAAAATGAAAAATTTATTTAAATCAGTTTCAATGTCTTTGCTGTTGTTGATCTTTTCTTCAACAGTATTTGCGCAGGATTGGGTAGCAAGGAATGCCATGTCGCCCGCAACCTATCAGTCAGAATTCAATAACTGGTTCGCCAAAGGTTACCGGCTAACATCATTGAGCGGCTATTCCAAAGGTGGCCAGGAAATGTATGCGGCTATCTGGGACAAAACGGCAGGTCCGGCATGGACTGCAAAACATGGTATGTCGGCTGCAGATTACCAGGCAGCATTCACCGATAATTTCAATAAAGGCTACCGCCTTACCTGTATTTCGGGCTATGGCGTTGGCAACCAGGCAAAATTTGCTGCAATATGGGATAAAAGCGCGGGCGCTGCCTGGACTGCCAAACATAATATGACCGCAGCCCAGTACCAGCAGGCATTTGATGATAATAACAAGCAGGGTTATCATATAAAATATATAAATGGGTATGTGGTCAATGGTACCGAATATTTTGCCGCTATCTGGGATAAAAGTTCCAGTGGGGCAATCATTGCCAAACACAATATGACTGCCGCGCAAAATCAACAAGCCTTTACAGATAACCTGAAACAGGGCTATGTTTTAAAAGTGGTAAGTGGTTACGAAAAAGGAGGCACGGACCTCTACGCAGCCATTTGGGAAAAAACCAGCAGCCCGGTATGGTACTCACGCAACGGGATACCCGGCTCAGTGTACCAGTTTACTTTTGATAACTTCTATTACCAGGGTTATGTGCCAGTGTATGTAAATGGGTTTGCTGCCGATGGTGCAGATAAGTACAATGTGATCTGGCAAAATACCAACATGAAAGGCAGTGACCTTAGTAAATTGGACGATGCAGCTAACCATTACATGAGTACACAGAACGTTACCGGTTTGTCTTTTGCTGTTACAAAAAATGGCAGGCTTGTTTTTGCAAAGGGTTATGGTTACGCCAATCCTGCCACTAAAGAAGAAATGTCGGCCGACCATAGCTTAAGGATCATGAGTGTTTCCAAAGGATTAACCTCTGTGGGTATCATGTTACTGATGGAAAAAAATAAAATATCCATGGGCAAACACGTGTTTGGCCCCAATAGTATCCTGGGATCTAAATATGCCACGCCAATGGATAAACCCAAATTGAATGAGATCACCGTGAACATGTTGCTTCACCACAACTCAGGACTGCGCACCTGTGACGGTGAATCGGAGTTTTGGGACAAAAATAAAAATCATGATGATGTGATGAAAATGTTGCTGGCTGATCCCGCCCTTTTACAGAATCCTCCCAATACAAAAAATGTGTATTCCAACACAGGCTATTTTGTTCTGATGTGCTGTATTGAACAAATTACCGGCCAGTCTTACGAGAAATATATACGCGACAATGTCCTCAATCCCTCCGGCGTGGGTTCTACCATGTATATCGGGCTTGCCGACGGAACTGAAAAAACAGGTGAAGCACATTATACACCGGATGAAACACCTAACCTTCAGAATTGGGGTGGTTTTGGCGGCTGGGTTGCCAGGCCAATGGACCTGCTGAAATACCTGGCCAGGGTAGACGGCGATGGTTCGGTTCCGGATATCATGAAAACTGCAAGTCATGATACCATGATGGCAACCACACCGCTTTCGCCGGGCTATGGCTGCGGCTGGATCGTAAGCGCGGACCTGCAGAGCCATAACGGTACACACGGGCCCTCACTGTCATGGTTAGCCGAAATTGGTAACGGGTACAGCGTAGCAGTGATCATCAATACCCCTGCATCCAATGATCCGGGCGGGCATTCAAAAGAATTGAATGAAATTGCTGCAGCCGTGAATGCGGTATCTGCATTCCCGGGATACGATCTGTTTAAATAGATGTAGGGTAGTAATTTACTCATTACAATAATAAGCCACACTGTACGATAAGAACAGTGTGGCTTTTTTTATAATTCTTTTGTCAAAGTTCTCCTCAAAGCATTTTATTTATTAAGATGACATGCGTAAGAATATTAATTTGCTGGGCGACAGGAAGCCAGGTAAGTTATTATTTTTGAAATATCGCCTGCCGATCAAATGGCAGATCATTGATTTTTTTGTAAGAATTCGATCCTGTTGCCAAAAGGATCAATGAATGAAAAACGAATTTGCCCGGGGATTTGAATTTCGGTTTTAATTGTTACTTTATTTTTTTCCATGTGCTGTCTTGCAGCAGCCAGGTCAACAACTTCAAAAGCGGGATGACGTTTTGATTTATTGATCTCATCTTCTGTACCAATGTGCAATTGAATGTCGCCTGCCTGGTACCACAGCCCTCCATTCTGTATTAATTCTGCAGGTTTCGGTATTTCTTTAAAGCCTAAAATGTCAGTATAAAATGCCCTTGCTTGATCTTCTCTGCCTTTGGGAATACAAATTTGAATATGATCCAGGCGTTTAATTTTTATCATTGACTGTTGTCTCTTTTTTATTTACAGAAATAATTATGTGCATCCTTGTCCCACCACTATTATTATAGCTAACCCGCTTCGTTCATTCTTGCAAAAGCCTTTTTAAGGTCTTCAGGCCCGGCCTTAACCATCATTTCACTAAAACCAAAAGTGAGTTCTGTCTTGCCCTCCTTCATTTGTGCAAATACAGCTTCAATAAAATCGCTTACGGGTGGGGCTGCATCATGAATGCCCTTGCCTCCAAGATCTGTATTTAAGGCGGGAGGTATTAACTCAATGACTTCAATATTTTTGGATCTCATTAAATGCCGCAGGGACAAAGTGAATGAATGAAAAAAAGATTTTGTGGCAGAATATACCGGTGTCCTGGTGAGTGGAACAAATGATAGTCCTGATGTTACGTTAATAATGGTATCTAAAGACACTGAATTGATTAAAAGTGAAACCATGTGAATGGGTGCCTCTATATTAACAGCTATTTCTTCCTTCGCCCTTTGAAAAAAATCACTATCCGTAATTGACATCCATTGCTGAATACCGGCATTGTTTACCAGTACGTTGATATCCTTGTGTTCTTTTGAGATCCATTTGCAAAGTTCTTCTCTTTCTGCTGCTATTGACAGATCACATGTCTTAATGATCATGGAAGGAAATTTATCAGCAACTTCTTTTAAGAGGGATTCGCGTCTTCCACAAATGATCACGGTATTGTTTTCCCGGATAAATCTTTCCGCCAGGCCTAAGCCTATACCGGATGCTCCGCCGGTGATCAGGATCTTGTTATTTGAAATTTTCATATTGAGTGAGTTTTAATTCCGGCTGTTTTACATTCTGCATTTCAATTATAAAAGCTGCTGTATAAAACCTGCGCTACCGGCAGGCAGGGTTTGCGGCTGAATGTATTGCAAATTTAATACAGCCATTCTACATAAACAGATTTTTGGTTGATCATGATCGGCCCGGTGATTTACATTTGTATAGAAATATTAATTTAAAACGTAAAAGTTTTATTATTTATAAAAAATTATTATCTTTTCGGGCAAATTTTAATAAATGATGCCGCCTATAGTATAATAGAAAAAATGAATTATGATCCGGGAGCAAAGATCTGTACTGGTGGCCCATGATGGGCATATTTGTTGACAAGCTTTCTTTAAAAATATTTTATCATTTAAATATATAAATCATGAAAAAGTATTTCCTGGCGCTGGCTTTGTTAACTATTGCTTTCACAATAGTTTCATGTGAGGGATCCTATATGATTTCTACACAACTTACTGCTCCTGTTCATGTACGTCCAGCTTCCCCCGGGGCCGAATATAAATGGGTAGACGGGGACTGGATCTATGAAGGTGGACATTATGTTTGGCATGAAGGTTATTGGGGAAGGCGCAGGGGAAACAAGAGATGGGAAGCAGGACGTTGGGAATCAAAAAATAATGGTTGGTATTGGAGGCGTGGACACTGGCGTTAATATCCTCCAGGTTCACATACATAAGGGACTATAATTTAATGATCTCATTCATACGGGCAATATGAAAGCCTTTGTCATTGACTTTTTTTGTTTGTTCGCTGCTGCTGCTTAACACGGGATTGGTATGATTGAAGTGTATGAAGTAAATCTTGTTTTTTTCCTTCGCAGGCAGGTTTTTAAAAAGATCCATGCTTTCAATTATAAATGGATGAGGGATATCAGCCATATTCCGGTTATCGATTTCATTCGCATCATAAAATGTACCATCAATGAAAGCATAATCCACACCTGCAATGGCTTTAATGATACCGGTTGGCCATTTCTCCCACTTGTCAATGTCCGGTATGAACAGCACTTTCACAGCAGGTCCTTCAATAATATAACCAACCGTTTCTGAGTACTCATCACGATGCGGTACAATGAATGGGGTTACTTTGATATTCGATGTCAATGCAATTTGTTGGTTATTACTTAAGGGTTGCAGTATTATATTTTTGAGGTTCACCAACTGGCTCCAGGGGCCATTCGTTTCCAGGTATTGTTTCATGCGTGGCATTGCGTATACCGGAACTTTATCAGTATTCATGGCTTCCCTGCCTAAATACATCAACCCAGTGTAGTGCCCGATATGCGCATGTGTAAGGAAAATGCCATCCGGAATTTCTTTTTCATTAAAAGGAGTGTGCCCCGATAAATTATTTAATTGAGAAGTAAAATCAGGAGTGGCTTCAAAAATAAATTTCTTTTTATTTTCAGGGTCAATGATCCCTAAAGAAACCACTTTCCTGTTTTGATCGGGATGAATGAATAATTCCCTGCAACATTTTTTTTTGCATCCTGCCTGCGGAGAACCGGCATCCTGAACAGTTCCCAAGACAATCAAATAGGGTTTTTCAATAACTGCATCCTTATTATTATGTATGCGGATCTTATTTTCTTTTTGTAAAGGAATATGGAAGAGGGGCAATAGTAAAAGCAGGGGTACAATGAGATACATTTTCATATCCTATATATATTTGCCTCCTTTAAAGGAAATGTAAAATGTAGAACAATAATCCATGCCTACCGGCAGGCAGGTGTAAAATGTAAAAATTGAAGAGCTTTTATAACAAGTTAATTCTTTAAGCATTAGACTTTTCAACTTTTACATTTTACATTTCACATTCAGCATTTAATATTCTTGTTATTGATGAATGGGTTTAACCTCTCTAATAATGATGGGCTTAACGGGTTTAACGATCACAAAAGCTTTTTTGGCAATTACCCAGGCTGCCCTGCGGCCAATATTATTGCTGTTATATTTGATCCACATGTAACCATCTTCACCCCAGTCTGTACCCCATGAGTTTTTCATTAACCAGGCACCTTTGTTATCGTCCCAGCCCACTAATAAAATAGCGTGATTGGAAGTGGGGTTGCTATAATCACTTGCAAATTCATAAAATACTCCATTGGTATAGTTCTGGAAAAGGCTGGTTACCTGAACGCTGGCGGCAATCGGGCCATATTTGCACATCGCTGCTTTGATATCAGCAACAGACGCAATTTTGCTGATATCATGCGAGGGATCAACTATTCCCCAGTCGGTTGCATAATAGTTAGTAGCCGGAGTACCACCTGAACAGGGCTGGTTAACTCCTGCATCAGGCACCACAGATTCTTTTTCAAGATTTTTATTATTATCCACCATCCATTGCATTACCTGGTAGGCAAAGCCACCGCTACAATCACCGTCCACACAGTTTTCAGCATATTGTTCTGAAGCATCAATGACCGAGCCGTTGACTCTTTTATAACTTGCTTCATAAGCCCCAACTGCAGAATAGGCCCAGCAATTGCCGCATTTCTGGTCCTTCACGGGAGTTATATAACCCTGGTTCCTGGCATCATATGTTTTACCGGTAGCAAAACATGCGGTCAGGTATTTACTGATGATTTCAATTGCCCCGGGTGATAATGCACGTTTAGATATGACTTCTTTTAAACGGATGACCTCATTTTTAGGAATTTCTTTTTCACCGGTGATCTGCATCATGGTTCTGTTGCTTACCCCTGTAAATCCCACATTGAACTGAAGCTTTTGTTGTGAGATCATATTACGTTGCGTAACAAGAACAGATCTAACATTTGCGGGCGCATTTACTTCACGCACTATGTATTTCTGCGGGAGTTTAATAGGGGGTTGTGCAAATAAAGGGTTAAAGAAAAAAATGACCAGTGCAGCCAAAAAATGATTTTTTTTGATCTGTTTCATAATCTTTAGGTTTTAAGTGTTGAGAAAAAATAAATTTATTCAATAATAATAGCGAACGTTTTCTCTTCTTCCGGCTTTGTATTTTTTTCCCAGGGCCTCCTGCGTACAAAGTGTAGCTTTGTTTCACCTCGGGTAAGCGCTTTCATATGAAAGACCTGCAGGTCTGACCCGTTATCCTTTCCTTCATAATTATTTGCCACAGTTACAGAATCCAGCGACATGTTTGCGGAGTATGCAGAGTCTGTTATTGACCAACTGTATCCTGTACCCATGTTGGTGATCAGTTTTATTTCAAAAGTATTGCCGGCCTTTACTTTAATCGTATCATTGACCAGTGCTTTGAGGCCGGAAGTCCCGCAAAAGATAAATAGTATCAGCAGTCCAAGTAATTTCATACAATAGTTTTGTTTAACGGCCCTCAAACGAACCTGTAAAAAAACTTCAATAAGGACATGGGAATTAAAAGTAGAAAAAAAATGCTCGAAAACAATATACAAAATAAAATTTATTTGAATTGGCATTTTCAATGAATATCTTTATAACGAAATTGTATTCGAATGATTCAATGCGGCCTAGTGCACCCGAAGGACTCTGAAAGGATGCATTATAATACGGGCCTGGAAATCTTAATATTCTTTTTGAAAAGTTAAACTCAGGGCGGCAAGAGATGCCTGGAAATATTACAATCTAACGTGTTGTGCTATTAAAATGATGAAAAATCAGCCACCATGCGTTCCGATGGGACGTACTTCCATGAACGCTGCGACCCTTCAAAATAATGTCCTACCCACAATATGTTCCTGACGGAACAAAGAAAGCCAGCTCTTAATGTTCCATCGGAACAAATTGTGGTAGAAAATCAGCGTTCATGGAAGTACGTCCCATCGGAACGTTTTGTGTGACATCAAAATCCAATAGCAGAACATGTTACCATTTAGGCTTTATAAAATACAAGGCTGTTCCGCCGGGATCTTTAAAGTGTAGAAATTCTCCTCCTTCTTCCTGCCTTTCTGTTGCATGAATAGATAATTGCTCTAATAATATTCTTGTATTCTCAAAATCATCTGTAGTAAAGCCTATAGAAACGTTGTCCGAATGATCGGTCAAATTACTATCCTGAGTTGGATGCAGCCCGATAAGGATTCCCGGCGCAGCCAGTTGCGCATAATGATCACCCCATCGGGCTTTCAATGTTAAGCCCACGGATTCGTAAAATGCAATGGATCTATCCATTTCTTTTACATTAATGGTGATGTTAGTGTCTTTAATTGGCATGATGAGCAGGTTTTAAATGTATGACTTCACCTTGAATAATATTTACTAAAGGAAAAGAAAATTTAGTTAAAGCAAAAGGGAATTTTGATAAACGGCGATACCCTTGCTGAAGCCCTGGCAGTTATCGGGTAGTACGACGGTAATGTTTTATTTTAGTTTGTACGTAAAATCTTCTATTATGTTTGCCAGGAGGGGATAGTTTCCGGAAGGTGCATACACAATATTTGCAGTAATGGTCACTTGCCTGTTGATCAGGATCTTATATTTAATGTTTGGATTTACATCTTTTGTTACATCTCCATAAATACGAATTTCATCAGTGGTCACATCTTCATCAGTTTCAGCCACTGCTTTAAATTTTACTTTCTTTGCCAGTTTCAGCACCATTGCATTTTTAATCGCTGTTCCTTTAACCGGGTGTGTCAATGTTTTTAAGATAACTTTCCCCGATAAAGTATTGTTGCCAAAGGATAAGGTCTGTATGCCTTGTCCATGAACTGCGATACTTGCTGTAAAACACAATGCTAAAAATAAAATCTTTGTCATAGATCGGTATTTTAGATTATTTTTTAAAAAACCTTCCTACCTGGTCAATTGATGAACCGGTAAAATGCCACACAAAGTTAGCTGACTTTTGGTATTGAATAGCTGCAGAAAAAATTTATACCGGATGAAGGAGACAGGATAGGGTATAAGTTCTTACTTTTAACGGGAGGAAAATATGTAGTATGAATAAAATGCTGCTTGTTGTTTTTATGGTCTTTGCAACACACCTATTTGCACAAACGAAAGAAGAGCCAAAGATCTTTCGCATCACATCTGCATTCACTTCTTTTCCGGATACAGGAAGGGTAAATGGGCATAGCTATGATGGAGTGTTATATTCAACTGCAGAACATTATAATGACAGCAGTGTAATTATTATAGTGCCGCCACAATTAAAAGTGAAGAAGCAGGTTGATGTGATCTGTTGGTTTCATGGCTGGAGGAATAATATTGATAGTGTGCCGCTACAATTCGATGTAATAAAACAATTCCTGGCAGCTCACCGGAATGCTATACTGGTATTGCCGGAAACAACAAAAAATGCACCGGATAGTTATGGTGGAAAATTGGAGCAAAAAGATATTTTTAAGAAACTGCTCCGTGATGTGTTAGATAAATTGAAGGAACAAAAGATCATTGGCAAAAAAACGGATGTAGGTAATGTGGTACTGGCAGGCCATAGTGGCGCTTTCAGGGTCATGGCATTTATATTACAGAATGGGGGGGTAGAGATAAAGCAAACTATTTTATTTGATGCCTTATATAGCCAGGTTGATAAATTCAGCAACTGGATTCAGTCAGATGAAACACACCAGTTCATTGATCTTTATACCAATAAGGGAGGCGGAACAGATGAAGTATCCGTAGAAATGATGCATTTGCTTAGTGATAAAAATATCCATTTTATAAGTCTCGAAGAAAAAGAATTGAAAACATCTATATTAAAGACAAGTAATATTATTTTCATACATAGTTTAAAAGAGCATAATGATGTCATCAACAGGCCTGATGACAACTTCCGGTTGTTTATCGAAAACAGCCATATACTGGTGCCGATACTTTAATTTTTTTGCGGGTATTATAGTACTTTACACCATTCATAAGTATAAAAAATACTGCAATGATCTTCTCAGTAAAATGCTCCTATCTGCCTGTAGAAGAAGTTTATCTAACCCGGGTTGTGCAATGTGGGATATAGTTTTTATTTCATCATTGAATTTGTTAGTGCTAGCATTTTAAAATTTTCTTTTTGTTTCCCAGTAATTTCTTGTCTGCTGCTTTTTTAATATACTCTTTAGCATCCGGAACCTTACAGGCTGTGCCACCCATGTCTACACTTACAGGGCCAATTTTAATTGCTGCTGCAATAGCTTCTTTTGTTAAGTCTTTTACATAAGTACCTACTGCTATAATAAACCCATTCATAGTTTTTCGTTCCCTGTTTTTAGAAGTATGTATACTTTTCTTGACGCGGTCGATCAGGCTTTTCAGGATTTGAAGATTTAACTCATTATCAGGTTTAATAGCTACCCATCCACTCAAAGTTGACCAACCTGCAGCAGCAATATGTTCTTCTTTAGCGTTGATCCATTCCATCGCCAATTCAAAGCCATGCTTGCTGCCGGCAGTAACCCACGGAACAGTATATCCATTAATGTTATCAGAAACAGCAAGTTTTACCCAGGCCTGAAGGTCGCTCTTTGTCATTTTTTCATCGTCTGCAACCAGGCCTGCCAGGTACATGGCATCAGCATTATTTGTAAAATAAAGTTCATTGGATAATGCATAGTCTTTCTTTATTTTCTTTTGAATTAACTTCAGATGTTCAACCTTTACTCCAAAAAGAGGTTCTCTTATACCATGTTTTAAAAAGATCTTCTTCGTATTGTCATCTCCCAGAGATTTTAACTCAGACATAATTTCTTTTAATGTCATATTAATCAGGATTAGGAGTAAATAAATGTGTATTAAAACTTACAGCCAAGTTTAGGGGTTTTGCGTCCTGCGTTCTTGCGGGATGTTCAACCCCATCATGATGTAAGATAAAAAATGAAATGCTAAAAGCAAGAAAAAATTGTGTACTGAACGGCCGGCCCGCCAACTGGCGATTGTTAGTGGACTGAAGAAAGTTTGTTAAGCCGTGTTATACGCCGCCCTTCTGCTAAAGCTTAATTAAATGTCACAATTACGGGAACATGATCACTATATTGTTTCCAAAAATCATAGTCGCCAATTTCAACCGACTGTAATTTATCTACCAGGTCTGATGATATAAAGCAATAGTCAATATGATATGGTTTGTCTTTATGACGATACAAATACAGCGTAGGATGTTGTTCCATGCCTTGAGTTTGGTTATGATATAAATGATATGAGCTGTAAATGCTTTTTTCTTCTAAATACTTAACAACATTTGAATGATTACCTGCCCTGTATTTTCTATCCCAAATAGTATTGCTGTTAAAGTCTCCGGCAAGCACCGTCTGTTTATTTGTTAATAAATGGTCGTAATGATGAATAGCTTTCCAAATCTGTTCAACATACTGCCCGTCCGGGTCGTTTGGGTTGTTAGCCCATATCGCAAACAAATTAAAGTCAAGTTCCCCACCTGTAACAGATATCGGAATAATCATTTGCAAATCCTGATTATGTTCGTCAAGAACTTTGAACCTAAAATCACAATATGAAAATATGGCAAGTCCTTTGTTCTGATTTGTTCCGAACCATAAAGTATCGGTTGGTTTTTTCGTGCCGGCTTTAAATAATAGTTTATCAGGATGCTCACATTCGGGTATAATTAAAATGTCTGGCTTCTGTGTTAATATGAAGTCTGCTTTATTTCTGAAAGCCATGTTGCAGTTCCATGTTATTATTTTCATATTAGTGAGGTATTCGTCGGGTGGCGCTCAATGCTTTGGGCTATGCCTGCCGCAGTCTTGCGGGATGCCCGATCCCATGATGAGGTAAGTTAGAAAATGAATAGTTAAAAGCAAACAAAATTTCTTCTTGTGTTAGCGGCAGTTATTTTTCTATTCCTGAATATTTTTCATAAATCGCCCTGTAGCCAAATAGCCTGCCTACCGGCCCAACCAGGTTCATTGCTATTTTTTGAATTCCTATTGGGATACCCGGAAGAAATGTTTTGCTATCAAGATATTTTAGCGTCACCAATGATTGTACTACACCAGCATTCCCCTTTCGTATTTTACCGTCTATGGTGAGGCCGATAATGTTTTCCAATAAATATTCAAAGTCTAATGCGGGAAAAACGATTTGGATGAAGGATACAGGTTCTTCATCATTATTGTAATGATTATGCGGTTTGTTTTTCGGTAGTGTAATTTTTTCGCCCTGAGATAGTGTTTTTGTCTTCCCTTCCAGCCAAATGGTTAGTTTTCCACTAAGGACTTCAAAGTTTTCATCTTGTAAAGTGTGAAAATGGTTTGGATATAAGTGTCCCTTGGTTTTAATTGTTTGTTTCAAAGTCATCCTTTCTCCGTTTGTGTCTTTGGATGTTTCCAAAAACTCAAACATGTCTCCTGTGGTTGGATTTTTTATTATTTGTCCTTTTTGAGGCATATGTAGAAATTCTAAAGTTTAAAATTAACGTGTTTTGCTATTAATCTGCCGTGCAGGCAGCCTGCGATTTTCTATTTTAGAATCGCTGACCTGCCTGCCGGCAGGCAGGTTGATTTGATTGGGGCCGGGTTCACTGATTATTTGCTTCACAAATAGTGGCCTCCAGAGGACGAAGTCATCTATCAGCGAAATCACGATTATTCATATTAATCAGCATTTTTTTAGGTTATGTAAGTTAAAAAACGAAATGCCAAATGCAAAAATTTATTATGCTTCTTCGTGATGACTATTTTTTTTCTCAACAGTCTTTTCTTTAAAATGAAAAGTAAATGTTATTAATAGCCCTAAGGTACATCCGGCTACTACAGCAATGACTCTTTCAAGAGCAGTATCCCATAAATGTTTACCTTCGTCATGCAACATAATAATGATTGTAGCCGCTAACGCAGAACGAACCGCAGTATCAAACTTAAAAAAATAACAAAGTGACAGCGTAACAGCAAGAGCGGCGCTCAAAATCCACATATTAGTAGGGGAAATTAATAGACATAATAAACCTACACTTGCTCCTACTAAGTTTGCTTTAATTCGTGTGAAAGCCAATGGAAGTGAATCCTTTCCATCCGGAGAAAGAACAAGTATAACAGAGATCAGGCACCAACCTACATCTCTGTAATTTAATAATGACGACAGGGTAAACACTATTAAAGTGGCAGTTACGCATTTGGCCGCATATATCAAAAGGCTTTTACTCCTCGCATTCATAATTTAACTGTTGGAGAGTAAAGATAAGAATAGGATACTATTTATATAAGGGTCTGAATAGCCTTGCGGCAAGCCCCTGTTGGTCGCTGGGTTTTGGTTATTCATTCGTTATTCCTCCCAATTCTTTCGGCAAATCCTTTCCCGGTAATCCGGTCTTAACTATTTAAACTTTTAGCGAGCCACGAAACGCCCTGCCGGCATAGTAGGATTCTGCACCGTTGTGATACACAAATACAGTATTATAGCGACGATCGCAAAAGATGGCACCGCCGAGTTTTCTGATTTCCGCAGGTGTTATTATCCAGCTGGAGGTTTTCGTATCGAAATTTCCAAGTTTCTGTAAGTTCCGGTATTGTTCTTCCGTTAAAAGCTCAATGCCCATGGCAGCGGCCATATCAATAGCGTTATTTTTTGGTTTATGTTCTTTCCATGCCTCGAGGGCTTTCCGGTCGTAACAAAGACTTCTGCGGCCTGCTGGACTTTCCGCTGAACAATCATAAAAAATGTATTCCCCAGTCTTTTTATCATGACCTACAACATCCGGTTCACCGCCGGTTTTTTCCATTTCATTAAGCGACCACAGTTTTTCTCCGCCGGTTGGCAGATCAAACTTTGCCTGTACTTTAGTCCATTCAAGACCTTTATGGAGTTTCATGTTTTTCTCAAAACGGGCTTTTAATGCGCTGAGTATTTCTTCACGTTGTTCTTTTGACAAGTTCTTTTTATTTCCCATTGCCATAATGTATTATTTTGATTTGCTAACAATGTTTGCAATTGGTTTTTTTCCATGTTGGGCTTAGCGGCCGTTTAGCCTTGCCCTGACCCCATGCTAAAGTAAGTTAAAAAAAGAAAAGCTAATACCAAACAAAATTTCTTCTTGGAAACCGTAGCTTCAGCGAAGGGTTATAACTAAACAGTCAAGCCCATAACTGAAGATTGGTAATGATTTATTTTTTTAGTGTGCCACCATACTTGACCAATGCGCATTATGTAATTTCCAACCTCGGGATGTTTGAAGAGCAATTCCTGTAAAATATCCATCATGGGGTGTCGTCTTTCCGGTAGAATCGGTAATATCTTCATGATATACCGCTGAGATACTTGCTAACTTAGGAGTGAGTGGGTCAATTCGGATATTACTCCAACGCAATTGAATTTTAGGCATGATTTTGATAAGGATATTATTTATGAAGTTTGTTGCTGTATCAATATTTGGAAATACTAATTGCCCGTCTGACGCCATAAAGAAGTCAGGTGTATTATCAAAATATCTAAGCCAGGCTGCAGGTCCTTCACCAGAAATATTTTTTGCAATTGCTTCAGCCATTATTTGAACACTATCCTGTACAAGAGAGCGGGCCTTTTGTGTAAATGACTCCGTATTATTGCTGCAGGAGCTAATAAGAAAAAAAATAAAACCGAGCAAAACAAAATATTTTAACCTTATAGATTGTGTCTTCATTTTTGTTTTTTAATTACTTATCTATATTGTGCGGTTTTCAGCATCTGCGGGACACAAAGCCCGTGATGTGCGCAGTTTTTTGGGGTTTAAAATTATTTCCCTGGAATGCAATTGGATGATAAATTATTTTAAGGACATCAGTAGCTCTGTCTCAAGTTTAGTTTCGTCGTTTGTCCAGTGTCCGTAGATTTCAATATACGGTAAGATAGTCTCGAGGCCTTTGCTCTTTAATTCATCTGTCATATTTTGTCCTGCCTGCTTTATAAAATTATATGGACCAATATGTTTGTAATAGGCATACTTTAATAAGGTAATACTCTTTTGTTCCAGTCCTGTATCCTGATTTGGAATGTCGTTAAGTTCCACTCCTGCGAAGACGCTTTGATCTTGTTCGTACACCCAAATGTTAAGGCCTTTATTTTTTAAATTATTTGATTTAACAGTCTGCCACATTTTGTCCATTAACTTGAAGGCAGTTCCGGCATAGTCTTTATTTATAGCAATCCCTGAAAAGCCATAAATGTCGATCCTTAATGGTTCATTAATTATTTCTACATTCATTGTAGTGAGTTTTAGAAGGCTAATTTAATTGTACACAGCTGCGGGGGTACCGTCTCAATTAATAAATCAGAAGCACCATCAATAACTTTTGGGTGTTCTATAAAGTCTATAGCCAAACGCATAATCATATTCTAATCTTTAGGCTCCCACAACTGAATTTTATTTCCTTCCATGTCTAAAATATGAACAAATTTTCCATAATCATATGTTTCAATTTTGTCTATGATAGTCACGTTTTCCTTTCTTAATTCTTCAACCAATGCTTCTAAATTCTCTACTCTATAGTTTATCATAAAGTCTTTTGTGGAAGGCTCAAAATATTTTGTGTTTTCTGCAAAAGGATTCCACTGGGTAAGTCCCTTTTTAGCCCCGCCTGGGGCGGGGTCAATCTGCCGCCATTCAAAACTTGTTCCATATGGGCTTGTGTCAAACCCAAGGTGTGTTTTATACCATTCGTTAATTGCCTTTGGATCTTTACATTTGAAGAAAATACCCCCTATTCCTGTTACTTTTTTCATTTTTGTATTTTTTTTGTTAGATATTATTGTCTTAAAAGCGAAACCTAATAGAAACGAAGTAGCAATTAGTGTTATCGTCAATGACATTCTTTTCATTGTCTATAAAATTAAATATTTAAAATTATTTTTTTTATTTATCATTAATAGTTGAGGTCTGTTGTACGCTTACCGCTAACGTCTGTAGCTGTGCCTGCCTGCCGGCAGGCAGGTCCGTCCCCATGATGATGTAAGTTAAAAAATGAAATGCTACATGCAAACGAAATTTACATTATTAAACGGCCGGCCCATAACTGAAGATCGGTAGCGAGCCGCTGCCGAAGAAAGTTTGTCATGCCTCCCGCCTGGGCGGGAAGGAACCCGTGTTAGCAACAGGCTTACAACATAATGTCAGGCAATTTGGTTTATTCCGTCAAAAAATTGCCTTTCACCTTCAAAGTCCCATTCTGTAATCTTTTCTAATTGTCCATCACACATTTTTTTAAACCACTCCGATTTTGTTGACCAAGAAAATTTGCGTTCTCCAACTGTTTCTGAGTCTAAAGTAATAACTATACTTTCCCAGTATAACTGACCAATTAAGTTCTCAAACTTTGGAAGCCATTCATGCCATTCATAGCAAATATCCTTAAAACTCCCCCCAAAAATTATCACTGGATTTTTATAATCGAGTAAATGTCCGCTTGGAACATGATAAAACATTGGTCGGGATAAAAAAGGCCATTCGTCATCAATCGGGAGGTTTTCAATCATAGATTTATTATGTTCCTTAATTTCTTTGGCAAGTTGTTCTTTGAGCAATATTTTTTCTGGACCACCAGCGCGTCCGGGAGTAGCCTCTCTAATGTAACCATAAAGTATGTCTTTCATTCCCATTGTCAAGTCTGTTATTTAAGCATTGGTGCTGACATTTGGGGCTTTGCGCAGCTTGGGTATTTGAAGTTGTGTCCGACCCCATGATGATGAAAGTTACGAATGCTAAAAGCAAAACGGAATTTCTCTTACTGACCGGTCGGCCCATTGCTCACGATTGGTAGCAAGCCGCTGCCGAAGAAGGTTTGTCAGGCCCATGTTACTGCCCCCCCTGTTAGCGGCAGGTATATCTATTCTGCTGTTGTAGGATCAATAATAGTTGATACTTCACTTACAACATTCGCAGGAAATCCACCTTGCTTTGCGTGTTCAAGAACCATTTCCTTGTTTGGCGCGATATAAACGCAATAAATTTTATCTCCGGTTACATAACTTTGCAACCATTGAATTTGTGAACCCATTTTATTCAGGACTCCACACGATGTTTGTGAAATACCTTTTAATTGTGCTGCACTTAATTTCCCTGCGCCTGGAATTTCTCTTTCAATTACAAACTTTGGCATAACTGCATATTTTAGGTTAATGAAATAATTAAAATGGTTATCAAATATAGTGCCTATTGATTTTCAGGCTGCTAAATACTTGCCCGCTAACGTCCAGGTATTTTGCGAAGCTTAAATATTTGTAGCTGTGCCTGCCTGCCGGCAGGCAGGTCCGCCCCATGCCGATTTATCTTAAAGAAACAAAATGGTTTTCATATTTTCTGTTTTTAATATTAAAGTTATGAAGTTTCCTGATAAACTTGCTGCCACCGGGAGTGAGAAAGGACCTTCGCCGGATGATCGTGGCCATCAACTGCAAAAAATAATTCCAGGTTTTTCAAATAAACAGGAAACATTATGCGTTATGTGATCATATAACCGTAAAATCCAATCCGTATGAAATATTTTATATACATCATGGCCACGCTATTTTGCCCCATGATAGTTTTTTGCCAGGATATTACCGGCCTTTGGAAGGGAACCATGATCAATGATTCTACAAAACAATCCCTGCAGTACGAAGTTGTGATAAGTAAAGACAACGGAAAGTATACCGGCTTTTCACAGACCTGGTTTCTGATAAATGAAAAAAAATATTACGGGGTTAAAAAAATTAATGTCCGCGTGGCAAAAGACGGTAAAATAATTATGCAAGACGCAGCAATGATAGATAATAATTACCCGATTCTTCGGGATAAGGATGTTTTCCAGCTAAATGTGCTGGACCTGGCCAACCATGGTGATGAAACCATCCTGGACGGGCTTTTTGTCACTAACCGCACAAAAGATCATAATGACCTTACGGGTCATATCAATATAAAAAGGGTAAGCGCGGTAAGTAGCCCGATAAGTAAAATTGACCTGCTGCAATATTTACAAAAAGACAGCAGGGGTAATAATCTTACCGTAGTAAAATAAAACCGGTACAATAATAATTATAGAAGATATCATGGTCACCCGTTTGGGAACCTTATAATTAAAAACCCTTTACACGCTTTGTTTAAGGGGTTTTTAATTTACATCCTGCACAGATTACACTTGCATTTATATTGGATGAACGCACCCGTGAATTATATGGAGAATCTATGCGGTGGTGGGACCTGGTACGTACACACACATTAGTAAGCAGGGTTCAGCAATATAATCCGGAGGCTTCACCACTGATCCAGGGTTATCATGTTCTCAGGCCCATTCCGCAGGCACAAATTGATTTGGTTACTTCGGGTCCGGCTTTTCCGCAAAACACCGGATACTGATACAAGCAGGCGTTTAGTTTTCTCGTATAGCAATCGTTTAGGGAGGATGGTTTCTTTTCATCATTCCTTTTTCTTTTCTTTGCTATCAGGATTAAAAAAGAAATATAGAAATTATGCTCTTGTTGGGAATAGACCTGGGTACTTCTTCAATAAAAGTTTCTGTTCTGGATGCAGCAACACAGCAATGCATTGCTGCTGCTCAATATCCCGAGACCGAAATGGACATCATATCTTCCCAACCCGGATGGGCAGAACAAAGTCCGGACGGTTGGTGGGAAAATGTAAAACAGGCAATACTAAAGTGTAATGCTACCAGACTGTATAACCCGACAGATATAGGGGCTGTTGGAATTGCTTACCAGATGCATGGATTGGTTTTGGTTGATAAAGAACAGCACGTTTTAAGAAATTCAATTATCTGGTGCGATAGCCGGGCAGTGGATACCGGTCAGGAGGCTTTTTTACATATAGGTACTGAAAAATGTTTGACTCATTTATTGAATTCACCCGGAAATTTTACAGCAGCAAAACTGGCATGGGTAAAAAAGAATGAACCAGCTTTATATGAAAAAATCGATAAGGTAATGTTGCCCGGTGATTTTATTGCTATGAAATTAACAGGAGAGATCACCACTACAACTGCTGCACTTTCGGAAGGGATATTCTGGGATTTCCAGGAGAATAAAATTTCACAGGATATAACCGGTTATTTTGGATTTGACCTTTCTATGTTTCCAGCAACACAACCATTGTTTGCAGCCCATGGATATTTAAAAGAAAAGGTGGCAACAAGACTATCGCTCCAACCCGGGATACCTGTTTCTTATAAGGCAGGTGATCAACCCAATAATGCCTTATCATTAAATGTGCTGAAGCCGGGTGAAGTGGCTGCCACAGCGGGTACCAGCGGCGTAATTTATGGCATAAGTGATCAACCGGAATATGATCAGCAGTCCAGGATCAATAGTTTCGCTCATGTGAATCACCGGGCAGATAAAATAAGGGTTGGAATATTATTATGCATTAATGGTGCCGGTATTTTTACCCGGTGGATGAAAAATATTATTGGCGCTAACCGCAGTTACCAGGAGCTGAATGATGCCGCTGCAAAAATTGCTCCCGGCTCAAATGGCCTGCTGGCACTGCCTTTCGGTAATGGGGCAGAACGTATGTTAAATAATAGGATCGTGGGGGCGCATTTTCAAAACCTCGATTTTAATATTCATACTGATATACATATGGTACGTGCTGTGCAGGAAGGAATTGCTTTTGCATTCAGGTATGGCCTGGATATTATGCGGGAGAATGGCATTGATCCTTCGGTTATCCGTGCAGGTAAGACCAATCTTTTTTTAAGTGATGTTTTCACGGCTTCATTTGTAAACGCTACCAATGTATCTGTGGAATTTTATAATGGAGACGGGAGTCTTGGTGCAGCCATTGGTGCAGGCATCGGCGCAGGGATATTCAGGGATGCAGCCGCTGCATTTAATAAAAGAAAGCCCGTTGGTGTCGTTGAACCAGCGCAACATCCACTGTATGAAACTTTGTACGGCCAATGGAAGGAGTTGCTCAATGAAAAACTGGAAAAAATTAAGAATCTGAATGAACTCATCCCTATAGCATAATCAAAAAATAAACAAAATGGGAATTATATCAGGTGACAAAGAATTTTTTAAAAACATTCCGAAAATAAAATTTGAAGGGGTTGAAAGCCATAACCCCTTTGCTTTTCGTTGGTATGATGAAAACAGGATTGTTGCCGGCAAAACGATGAAAGAATATTTGCGGTTCGCCTGTGCCTACTGGCATTCATTCGTGGGAAATGGGGCTGATCCTTTTGGAGAACCTACTCATATTTTTCCATGGAATGAAAAGACCGGTGCAGTGGAAAGGGCAAAAGACAAAGCAGATGCTGCATTTGAAATGATCACCAAACTCGGCCTGCCCTATTATTGTTTTCACGATATGGATGTGGTAGATCATACGAATGATATAGCAGACAACGAAAAAAGATTACAGGCCATTACCGCTTACCTGAAACAAAAACAGGATGCCAGTGGCGTAAAATTATTGTGGGGCACTGCCAATTTATTTTCCAACAGGCGTTACATGAACGGGGCCGCAACCAATCCGGATTTTCATGTGCTTGCTCACGGTGGGGCACAGGTGAAGGCAGCATTGGATGCCACCATCGCATTGAATGGCGGGAATTATGTTTTCTGGGGCGGAAGGGAAGGGTACATGAGCCTGTTGAACACGAACATGAAAAGGGAGAAAGAACATTTTGCAAAATTCCTTCATAGCGCAAAAGATTATGCAAGAAAAAATGGTTTCAAGGGAACATTCTTTATTGAACCCAAGCCCTGCGAGCCATCGAAACACCAATATGATTATGATTGTGAAACGGTGATCGGTTTTTTACGGCAATTCGATCTCCTCGGTGATTTTAAACTGAATATTGAGGTCAATCATGCCACACTTGCCGGGCATACCTTTCAGCATGAATTGCAGGTAGCTGCCGATGCAGGTTTGTTGGGAAGTATGGATGCAAACCGTGGCGATTACCAGAATGGCTGGGATACAGACCAGTTTCCAAATAATATCAATGAACTAACAGAAGCCATGCTCGTGATTCTGGAAGCCGGAGGTTTTAAAGGCGGTGGTATCAACTTCGATGCCAGGATCAGGAGAAACTCTACCGACTTCGAAGATCTTTTTCATGCGCATATCGGAGGTATGGATGCTTTTGCCAGGGCATTGATCATTGCTGATAATATTTTGCAAAAATCTGATTACAAAAAAATACGGGCAGCACGCTATGCAAGCTTTGACAGCGGTAAAGGCAAGGATTTTGAAAATGGTAAAGTATCACTGGAAGATATGCGGCAATATGCTATTGATAACGGTGAGCCGCAGACGAAGAGCGGAAGGCAGGAATACCTGGAGAATATGATCAACAGGTTTATTTAGAGTAAGCTGCAAGTATCAAGACACAAGGGACAAGCATACGAACCCAGAGAATTCTTGATTTTTGGTAAGTGTTTCTATTATAACACTTGCCCTCTTACGGCTTGCGTCTTGAAGCTTATAAAGGGCTTTTTAAAAAATATTGTCAACCAAAACCAACGATCATGCATTTAGGAACCATTGATATTCTTTTTGTAATTCTCTATCTCCTGATCATTGCAGGTGTTTCTGTATGGTCGATCAGGAAAAGTAAATCATCTCCATCCGATTATTTTTTGGCCAACCGGAATTTGGGCTGGTGGGTTATTGGTGCCTCCATATTAGCCTCAAATGTAGGCTCAGAGCATATCGTGGGGCTTGCGGGAACGGGCGCCACTTCCGGCCTGGTAATGGGGCATTACGAATTGCATTCCTATATTGTCCTTATCCTGGGCTGGGTATTTGTTCCCTTTTATATGAGAAGCATGGTGTATACCATGCCGGAATTCCTGGAAAGGCGTTTCAATGCAAAAGCAAGACGGCTGTTATCCATCATACAATTATTAAGTTATGTGATTGCCAAAGCATCCGTGACCATTTTTGCCGGCGCACTGGTGTTTAATTCTTTTTTGGGTGTTGACTTCTGGACCGGCGCTATCATCCTTGTAATAGTAACCGGTATCTATACCATATTGGGAGGTTTGCATACGGTGATGTACACCGAAGCCATTCAGGCAATTATATTATTGCTCGGGTCTGCAGTATTATTATTTATCGGGTTAGACAAAGTGGGTGGCTGGCATGCCATGATCAATTCCGTACCGAAAGAGAACCTCAATATGTTCCGTCCTTTAAGTGATCCCAATTTTCCCTGGCTGGGTATATTGTTCGCTTCACCAATCGTGGGGGTGTGGTATTGGTGTACTGATCAGCATATTGTGCAGCGATGCCTTGCTGGTAAAAACGAACGTGAGGCAAGAAGGGGAACCATATTTGCCGCTTATTTAAAATTGCTTCCGTTTTTTATTTTTCTTATTCCCGGTTTGATCGCTGTGGCAATGGTTAAACAGGGAACATTAACCTTAACAGATAATAACGCCGCTTTTCCAACCCTTGTAAAAGCGATTATGCCGCTTGGATTAAGAGGCTTACTGGCAGGCGGTTTGCTGGCTGCATTAATGAGTTCACTGGCTTCTGTGTATAATGCCTGTTCTACTTTATTTACAATGGACATTTATCAGAAAATGAAACCAGCGGCAACGGGCAAAGAGTTGGTAAAAGTAGGGCGCATAGCAACCGGCGTGGTGGTGGTGTTGGGAATGGTGTGGATCCCAATGATGGGAAGGATCTCCGGTACATTATATCAATACCTGCAAAGTGTGCAGTCTTATTTGGCTCCTCCCATTGCCGCAGTTTTCCTGCTGGGCGTATTCTTTAAACGGCTTAATGGAAAAGGTGCACTCACAGCCATGGTGGCTGGCTTTGTTATTGGAATAATAAAACTCACACTGGAACTCTTTCAAAATGACCTCACGGGTATCCTCCACGACTTTGCCACGATCAATTTCCTTTACTTCTGTATTTATTTATTCCTGTTTTCTGTAGTGGTAATGATTGTGGTAAGCCTGCTTACTCCAAAACCAAATGAAGAACAGATCAGGGGATTGACATTTGCTACAACAGTGTCGGAAGACAGGGCTGCCAGCCGTGCCAGCTGGAACAAATGGGATGTGATCCTTTCCCTGATCGTGGTGGCCATTATTGTATCAATATTCGTTTACTTCTCACCGTTAGGTGTGGCTAAATAAATTGCGGGGATTGGAATTAGGTATTTATAGATCATTGTATTCCTAGAGACCTCAATTTTTTTTTTGGAATTATTAAGCCTGTTATCAATGAGTAATATTAGTGAAACCTTATTTGGAAAACATGAAGAAAGGGACATTTACCGGTTTACCTTATGCAATGCCATTGGCAATAGTGTTTCGATAATAAATTATGGTGGCATTATCACTTCCTGGGTGGTAAAGGATAAAAATAAAGAAGAAAGAAATGTGGTAGCAGGGTTTGATAATTTAAAGGATTACCTGGATAACGCAGCATACTTTGGATGTATTACCGGCCGGTACGCTAATCGAATAGCCAACGGGAAATTTATTATGGATGGAAAAGTTTTTACCCTTTCCTGCAATAATGGTAAGAATCATTTACACGGCGGCAATAAGGGATTTGATAAGGTGATCTGGGATGCAAATATAAATGAAATGCCATACCCATCATTGTCGCTGCATTACTTAAGTAAGGATGGGGAAGAGGGTTATCCCGGTAATTTGAATGTGAAGGTCGATTACCGTTACACCGATGATGATGAGCTGGTGATTGGATATGTTGCCGAAACAGATAAAGCCACTCCTGTGAATCTTACCAATCATTGTTATTTTAATTTAACAGGAGATATGAGTAAAACCATTTTGGGTCACTCCCTGCTGATCAATGCGGATTATTATTTACCTGTTGATGAAAGCCAGATACCCACAGGAGTATTAAAGGCGGTTGATGGAACGGCATTTGATTTTAAGAAACCCATTTCAATAGGCTGTAATAGTAATAAAGCAGATGGAGGATATGACCACAACTTTGTTTTGAATAAATTGAATGATAGTTTTTCATTCGCAGCTTCGCTTGTTGCCCGCGAAACCGAATTACGGTTGTCTGTATTCACTACCGAGCCGGGGCTGCAACTATATACCGGCAATCTTTTGGACGGAAGTTTTAATAACAGGGACGGTAAACCAATCATGATGCAATCTGCGCTTTGCCTGGAAACCCAGCATTTCCCCGACTCCCCAAATCAAATACATTTTCCATCAAGCATTTTATTGCCGGGTAAAAAATATTTTTCAAAGACGGTATATAAAATAACAAATGGATAGATCCTGTATTGTGAAAATTAAGATCATATAGATTTATAGGATAGAACAATTGTCAGGATCAGCTGCTTTTTAATAACATTTTTAAGGCATCATTTACTTTATTGAAATTAAAACGTTGCAGAACTTCCTCCATCAGTTGATGAATGGCGGAGGTCTGTAAATTTCCGATCGAGCCTTCGTGTGTATGGTTGACAGATGTTTCCCGTTTAAATTCACCTGCCTCAATTGCTGCGCCGATTTTTTTATACGCATCCCGGAATGGAACACCCTGTAATACCAGTTTATTAACTTCTTCCACACTGAAAATATTTTTATACTTTTCATCTTCCAGGATATTTTCTTTAACATTAATATTATTCAGCATCAGTGATGCCATGCTGATACAATCCCTTAAAGTGGCAAATACAGGGAACAGGTGTTCTTTTAATAATTGCAGGTCACGGTGGTAACCACTGGGAAGATTCGTTGTCATCATCATGATCTCATTCGGCAAGGCCTTTATACGATTGCAGTGTGAGCGTATCAATTCAAACACGTCGGGATTTTTTTTATGCGGCATGATGCTGCTGCCTGTAGTAAGTTCAGGTGGAAAGCTGATAAAATCAAAATTCTGATTAAGGTAAAGGCATATATCCATGCTCATCTTTGCCAATGTATCTGCCACATTTGCCAATGCCTGCGCAATGATACGCTCTGCTTTACCGCGGCCCATTTGCGCATACACTACATTGTAATTTAATCCTGCAAAGCCCAATAGTTCCGTAGTAAGTGTTCTGTTTATGGGGAATGAAGAACCATAGCCCGCGGCACTTCCCAGGGGATTTTTATTAACGATCTCATAAGCGCCATGCAATGTGATGGCATCATCAACGAGGCTTTCTGCATAAGCGCCAAACCATAATCCGAATGAAGAAGGCATAGCCAGTTGCAAATGCGTGTAGCCGGGTAAAAGATGTTGTTTGTGTTCTTCGCTTTTTTGCTGAAGCAGTTGAAAAAAACCGTACATGTCATTTACCAGGACTTCAATTTCATGCCGCAGGAATAATTTTATATCCAGCAATACCTGGTCGTTGCGACTGCGAGCCGAATGGATCTTTTTCCCAATATCACCCAACTTTTCTGTCAATAATAATTCTACCTGTGAATGAATATCTTCGATATCATTTTGAATGCGGAATGATGTACGTTCAATATCAGCATAAATATGCTGCAATTCATTTACTAATTTACCTGCTTCTTCAGTGGTAAGTAATCCAACCGATGCAAGCATTTTTGCATGCGCAATGCTTCCCAATACATCAAATGGAGCAAGCTGCAGGTCAAAATCACGATCCTTGCCTACAGTAAAATTGTGTACTGCCTTGCCGCCATCCCCTGAAGGGTTATTTCCGTTATCATTTTGCCAGAGTTTCATTTTTTATGAATTAATAATTTATAATATTTTTAAGAGAAACGTTTTCTATTTCATAATACCTTCCGAATGGAAGGAATTATCAACCTGCCGGTAGTGGGTCAGTTTGAAAATTGTCGGGCAGAAGAATGAAAAGTCTCTGTCATGCTGAGGAACGAAGCATCTCAACGTAAACCACATTGCATTGAGATGCTTCGTTCCTCAGCATGACAAAAAACCTTCTGTTCAGCGAATTCAAACTGACCCACTACCAACCTGCCTGCCGGCAGGTTATCCATTTTTTAATTATCCGTTCATTTCCTCTATCAGCTTAATATAAAGATCAATGCCTTCTTTAATATCCGGTAATAAAATATATTCATTTGCTGTATGGCTTTGGGCACTGTTGCCGGGGCCGCATTTAAGAGAGGGCAGGGGTATCAATGCCTGATCGGATAATGTGGGTGAACCAAATGTTTTTTTACCCAATTTCAAACCGGCCTGAACGGCAGGATGTTGCGGATCAATGGATGATGGGCGCAGGCGTTTACTTCTTGCCGTTATATCACAATCCACATTATTTTTTATTATTTCCAGGATCTCATCAGGGGTGTACATTTCTGTGGTGCGTATATCAACTACAAAATTGCATTGCGCAGGAATGATATTATGCACTTTGTTATCTGTGCTCACCGATGTGACATTCATTTTAACTTCGCCAAGCAACGGAGAAATTTTATCAAACCGGTAATTTTTGAACCAGTTAATGGCATGCATCGCTTTGTACAGTGCATTATCACCCTCTTCCCGGGCTGCATGCCCTGCCTTGCCATGGGCTATACAATCCAGTACCAGCAAGCCTTTTTCAGTAATGGCCAGATCCATGTGTGTGGGTTCGCCAACTATTGCAAAACTTTTTGGATGGTAAAAACAATTTTTAAACTGTGGCAAAGCAAATAAACTTTCAATGCCGTTTGGTCCACTGATCTCTTCCTCAGCAGTGGCTGCGAATACAAGATTGTATCGCATATGCTGCTTTTCATAAAAAACAATGAAGGCCGTGAGCAGGCAGGCAAGCGAAGCTCCGGCATCGGTGCTACCCAACCCGTATAATTTGCCATCTTTCATTTCAGGATGATAAGGATTCATGTTGTACTCCGAATTGGGAGGTACGGTGTCATGGTGAGAATTCAATAATATTGTTGGTTTAGCAGCATCAAAATATTTGTTGCTGCACCATACATTATTATCAGACCGGTGAACGATGATCTTTTTTTTGTGTAAATAGTGTTGAATGCATTCCGCTGTACCACCCTCTTCTTTACTTAAGGAAGGTATAGCGATCAGTTGCTTCAGCAAATGAACAACATCATCAAGAAGGATATGTAAAGTTTCCTTATTCATCTTCTATTATAGTGCCTGATTGATTGCTGGTTAATTCATTCAGGTTCGCTGCATTGCCTATGATTACTTTTTTTACGCCTTTATTAACTGCTGCAAAAGCATTGTCAAGTTTTGGCATCATGCCGGCTGAAATAATATTTTTTTCTTTTAATTTGGTATAGTCCATTGCGTTGATCTTCGCGATCACGGTACTGTCATCAGCTGCATTCATCAACACACCGTCTTTTTCAAAACAGTAAATTAATTCCACATGATACAGCATACTCATAGCAGATGCGGTTTCCTGGGCAATGGTATCCGCATTGGTATTGAGCAGTAAACCATTTTTATCATGCGTGACGGGTGCCATTACCAACGAAAGCTTTGATAGCAACAAACTTTGAATGAAATCTACATTAACAGAATCAATATCACCCACAAATCCATAATCGATCTGCGGATGATCTCTTTTGTGGGCCTGTATCATATTTGCATCAGCACCCGTGAGGCCAATGGCATTGCAGCCATTTGCCTGTAACTGTGCAACAATATTTTTATTGATATAGCCTGCATACACCATTGTGATCACTTTCAATGTTTCAGCATCAGTGATACGCCGCCCATTGATCACTTGCTGGGGGATGCCCATTGCTTCTGCAACAGTAGTAGCCAGTTTGCCGCCTCCATGCACCAATATTTTCCTGCTTTCTATTGAAACAAAAGATTGCAGGAATGATGAAAGTTTCTTTTCATCATCGATCACGCTGCCGCCGATCTTTACAATAATCAACTTTTCCATTACTGGTTTGAATTCAAAATTTCTGACAATACCGCCTGTGCAGCGCATACCCGGTTCGAAGCCTGTTGCGTTACCAGGCTATTTGGCCCATCCAGTATTTCATCACTTAACTCTACATTTCTTCTTACCGGAAGGCAGTGCATGATCTTTGCATTATTTGTAACTGCTAATTTTTTATTATCCAGCATCCAGTCTCCATGTTCGCCGGGCATGGTTCCGTAATCATCATATGCGCTCCAGTTTTTTACGTACACAAAATCCGCCCCATATAATGCTTCCTCCTGGTTATTTGTGATAAGGGCCCCTTTTGTAAATGTTTCACTCAGCGCATATCCTTTCGGGTGAGTAATTACAAAATCTGCTTCACCCCAGGCATTTATCCACTGTGAAAATGAATTGGCTACACATTGGGGCAACGGTTTGATATGTGGCGCCCAGGTCAATACCACCTTACCCCCTCCGCCCCGGGAAGGGGGAACTTTTGCAGTCTGCTCTTGAATGGTAATTATATCAGCGAGAGATTGTAATGGGTGCAGTGTGGTACTTTCCAGACTTACAATGGGAATGCCTGCATATTTAATAAACTGTTGAATGACCGTTTCTGCATAATCTTCTTCCCGGTTTTTTAAAGCCGGAAATGTACGAATGCATAAAATATCAAAATAACTGCCCAGCACGGGTGCAGCATCTTTGATATGCTCCACCGTATTGCCATTCATGATAGCAGCTTCTGCAAACTCTAAGCTCCACCCTTCTTTATCCACGTTAAAAACAATGGCTTCTATTCCAAGATGCTGTGCTGCCAATTGTGTACTGATACGGGTACGCATAGACGGATTAAAAAAAAGTAAGCCTGCTTTTTTATTCCTGCCGGTATTTTTGTTTGTAAATGGGTCTGCTTTACAGGCAAGGGCCTTTGCAACAAGTGCATTGATATCATCCACATCATTTACTGAAATAAAATTTTTCAATTTTTATTTTTTTATTTTTGTACAATTCCCAGGTGTCGCACTTGCACTTTAACATTTTTATTCAACCGCTGCCGGGGTTACAACAACTTTATGCTGCTAATTCTTTTTTTATAGCTTCTAAAAAAATATCTGCTTCGGTTTTTGAAATATTCAATGCCGGTAAAAGCCTGATCACATGTGGCTTTGCTTCGCCGGTGAAAATTTTATGCTTGTACAATAAATTCTTTTTTACATTTTTAAAACCTTCCGGCAATTCAATCCCGATCATCAGTCCACGACCCCTTATTTCAATGATATTGGGCAACGTTTTTAATTCGCCCATTAAATAATTGCCCACCTGGGTTGCATTCGACATTAAATTTTCTTCAACGATCACTTCCAATACAGCCAGGGCAGCAGCGCATGCGAGGTGATTACCGCCAAACGTGGTACCCAGCATAAAATGTGTTGCTTCAAATTTTGGTGCAATAGCAAGCGCCGCTACAGGAAAGCCATTACCCATTCCTTTAGCCATGGTATAAATGTCAGCATCCACATTGGCAAAATCGTGCGAATAAAATTTTCCTGTTCTGCCATAGCCACACTGAACGGCATCGGCGATATAAATGGCATTATGCGCATCACATAATTTCCTTATTGATTGTAAAAATGAGGCTGAGGCTATATTGATGCCGCCCACTCCCTGTATGCCTTCAATGATCACAGAAGAGATTTCATGGTTGCTGAAAGCTGTTGCCAGTGCAACTTCATCATTGAAAGGAAGGAAGATGATATTCTCTGTTTGATTTACCGGTGCAATAAGCAAAGGGTTATCCGTAGCTGCTACTGCGAGGGAAGTACGGCCATGGAAAGCTTTTTTAAATGCGATCACTTTTTTTCTGCCATTGTAAAATGAAGCCAGTTTTAATGCGTTCTCATTGGCTTCCGCGCCTGAATTGCAAAGGAACAACTGGTAATTCATTTTACCTGATACTTCACCCAGTTTATCCGCGAGCTCTTCCTGCAATGGTATTTTTACAGAGTTGGAATAGAACCCTATTTTATGCAACTGATCTTCTAATCTTTTTACATAATACGGATGCGTATGGCCGATTGAAATAACAGCATGGCCACCATAAAGGTCTAAATATTTTTCACCCTTATCGTCCCATACATATGAGCCCAATGCTTTTTCAATCGTGACATCATTTAAAGGATATACATCAAATAATTTCATCTTGTTCTGTTTACGCTGAGACACGGGAGGCTGAGTTAAGAGACAATATCATTGTGTTTCTCTGCGCCTTTGCGTCTCTGCGGTTATTCCTTAAAAATAATTTGCTTTCAGCTTCAATCCTGTTGTTTCATCCAATCCAAACATCAAGTTCATATTCTGCACAGCCTGTCCACTGGCGCCTTTTAATAAATTGTCAATAACAGTATGCACCACTAATGTACTTCCTGTCTTTTCCAATTGTATGATGCATTTATTGGTATTGACCACCTGTTTCAGGTGAATGGGCGCTTCACTCAGGGATACAAAAGGATGGTTTTCATAAAACGCATGATACATGACCATTAACTCTTCAATATTCAATCGGCACTGAAGCTGTGAACTGACGAAAATACCTCTTGCAAAATCTCCTCTCCAGGGAACAAAATTCACGCCCCCATCCCCCAAAGGGGGGTAGAAGCCGGGTTGTAATTGAGAGAGTGATTCGCCGATTTCAGCAAGATGTTGATGCTGTAGCGTTTTATATGCCTGTATATTATTTGTTCGCCAGCTGAAATGAGCAGTAGGGGAAAGCGATTGTCCGGCACCGGTAGATCCGGTAATGCCCGTAGTATAGACATCAGATAATATCCCTGCACTGGCCAAAGGAAGCAATCCAAGCTGAATGGCTGTAGCAAAACAACCGGGGTTGGCAATATGCTGTGCTGATCTTATTTTCTCCCTGTTCAATTCCGGCAGACCGTAAACAAATTGCCGCTTGCCGTGTGCAGCTTGTGCTTTCAAACGAAAATCCTGCGACAGATCAATGATCTTTATGTTTTCAGCAAATACATTTTCAGCCAAAAAACTATTGGCTTCTCCATGGCCCAGGCATAAAAACAATACATCAATGCCCGAAATCCCGCCCCCATCCCCTGAAGGGGGGTAAGTGCCCGTAAATCTCAGGTTGGTTTCACCGATCAGGTCTTCATGCACATTGCTCAATAAATTTCCTGCATTACTTTTACTATGCACAAAAACAATTTCTGCAGCGGAATGATTCAATAAGATCCTTATCAATTCACCGGCAGTGTATCCTGCTCCGCCAACAATCCCGACCTTAATTTTATTTGCCATCTGCATGCTCTTTTACTGAATGATAGATCATGGTTTGATTACCAAATATTTTCGAAAAACCGCGCACGTCTTCCCCCGTCCAGCCGGTATTCATTTCACCGTATTTTCCAAAGCGGCTGCTCATCAGGTCGTACGCAGATTCAATACCCGTAACGGTAAAACGATAAGGCATTAACGCTACAAACACTTCGCCGGTAACATGTTGCTGTGTGCTGGAAAAAAAAGCTTCCATATCTCTCATCACAGGATCCATGATCTGGCCCTCGTGCAACCAGTTGCCATAAAACTGTGCAAACTGATCCTTGATGTTCAACTGCCACTTGGTAAGCACGTGTTTTTCCAATGCATGATGCGCTTTTAAAATGATCATTGGGGCTGCAGCTTCAAAGCCCACGCGCCCTTTGATGCCAATGATCGTGTCACCAATATGTATGTCCCTGCCGATCGCATAAGCACCGGCAATGGTTTGTAAAAACTGAATGGCACCTGCCGCATGATCAAATAGGATATCATTGACAGCATATAATTCGCCTTTTTTAAATGACAGTTTTATATGCTGTTCTGATAAAGAGGTATCCAATTGTGTGGGCCATGCGGATTCCGGTAACATGCCATCGCTGTTCAAAGTCTCTTTACCACCCACGCTTGTTCCCCACAATCCTTTATTGATGGAGTACATTGATTTTTCAAAGTTCATTTCCACATGATTGTCCTTCAGGTATTTTATTTCTTCTTCCCGGCTGAGTTGTAAATCCCTCACCGGTGTAATGATCTCCATGCCCGGGATCATGCAGTGGAAGATCATATCAAATCTTACCTGGTCGTTACCCGCGCCCGTGCTGCCATGCGCCACAGCAGCGGCATCCATTTTTTTTGCGTGTTCAGCAATATTCACTGCCTGGATCAGCCTTTCTGCGCTTACGCTTAAAGGATAGGTATTGTTTTTCAGCACATTTCCAAACACTAAATATTTAATAATGGAATCGTAATAATCTTTTACAGCATCAATAGCTGTATGGGAAGTTACACCGAGTTGATATGCATGTTCTTCTACCTGTTGCAGTTCTTCGGGTGTGAAGCCACCGGTATTAACCACTACAGAATGTACTTCATAACCTTTTTCTTTGGAAAGGTATTTTGCACAAAACGAGGTATCCAGACCGCCACTGAAACCGAGTACAATTTTCTTAGGCATCATTAAAATTTTAAAATTAAAATAAAACTGATTTACCCCGGTTAAGGAATTTGATCAGCCTGCTTTGTTTTAACCGCATAAACCGTTCAAATATTTTCGACTGCTTTTTGAATGCCGACGCTGTTTCTTCAGGTTCGAAATGATCTCCGGGGTCGTATAACATTGCTGTACACATACAATTCTGCCTGTTCTTACCCATGAGGATATCATAGTTCACGCAACTTTTGCAGCCCGCCCAAAACTGGTCATCATTAGTAAGTTCACTATAGGTAACGGGCTCATAACCGAGGTCGGAATTTATTTTCATTACTGCCAGCCCTGTGGTGAGCCCGAATATCTTAGCATGCGGATATTTCTCCCGCGACAACTGGAATATTTGTTTTTTGATCGATTTGGCGATACCGCTCTTTCTGAATTCCGGTGCTACAATGAGCCCGCTGTTGGCAACGAAGGAATCATGATCCCACGCTTCTATATAACAAAAGCCCACCCAACTGTCATCGGCGGCAACCGCGATCACCGCCTTACGTTCCATTATTTTTTGAGAAATGTATTCGGCAGATCTTTTGGCAATCCCCGTACCCCTGGCTTTTGCGGATGATTCCATTTCTGCTGATATCATGGTTGCGTATTGGACATCTGCATCGATGGCAGTACGAATGATAATATTTGAGTTATCCAATTTATTAATATTGAAATGAGTAAAAATGGTAACAAATCAGGACACTAATTGTGTAGAGAAGGTGTTGGGAATTTTTTCACTGACAGGGGCATTTTGTTATGTGCTCGGCCTATCAGCAACCACGTCGTAAATGAGTTACTAAAACCGGGGAAACGGAGAATTTAATATGTATAATTTTTTTGTTCAACGTTGTTGTATGTAGCAAATGAAATTAACTGGCTGCAAAAATAACTGAATAATCAATACTACAGGCAATTTTTTTGGTAATTCTATCATAAGTTCATCCATTGATTTTTTTGACTGGCATACTTTAACCGGTATTGTTTATAAGTTTGCTGCGTTCGGGGATAGCTAAACGGTTCAATAGTATGGAACGTTTACTGAATCCGTAAATTTGTAAATTACCGTTTGGTATGAACAAATATTCAGATCAATTAGCCATACTGGTTGCCATAGATTGTATCACCTTCGGTTGCAAGGGAGATGGACTGAAACTTTTGTTGATTCAAAGAGGGTTTGAATCTATTTTTATTAAGCGATCTTTTTAAATAATTAAAACTGAAGTATATGGAAACGCCAGAGGTCAAAATCAACGTCCCGATTTCGAAAATGAATGAGTATATTAGGCCTTTTACATTATTGCTCATCCTTATTTACAATTCGGCATTGGCTCAAACTATTACAGAAATTCCGCTATATCCCGGCATGGTTCCCGGCGCAAAGCAATCAATTGTTAAGGAAAGGATAGTGGTGCTTCCCGATGGAGGTGTGCGCATTTCGTCTGTTATTGCACCCACGCTTACAAAATATACGCCTGAAAAACCTAATGGAACATCAGTTATTATTTGTCCCGGTGGTAGTTATGTAAGATTGTCAATAGATCACGAAGGTGCGGATGTGGCCAAAGCATTTAATGAATTTGGTATAACAGCCTTCGTTTTAAAATACCGCCTGCCGAATGATTCAATAATGGAAGATAAAACGATCGGGCCTTTACAGGATGCGCAACAAGCGATACGAATGGTAAGGGAACAGGCCGCAGACTGGGGATTGAGTCCAGCTAAAATCGGCATCATGGGTTTTTCTGCGGGCGGGCACCTGGCATCCACTGCTGCAACACATTTTAATTTTATGGCAGATCCATCTGTAAAGGATACCACTTCGGTTCGCCCGGATTTTGTAATTCTCATTTATCCTGTAATAAGTCTTGATGACAGCATTGCCTATAAAGGTTCAAAAAATAACCTGGTTGGAAAAAATCCGTCGCCCGAATTAACAAGACAATTTTCCAATGAATTGCAGGTAACAAAAAACAGCCCGCCGGCTTTTTTGGTTCATGCAGGGGATGATGGAACGGTGCCTGTAGAAAATAGTATCCGTTATTACGAGGCTTGTATTAAAAACAAAGTATTGGCGGAAATGCATTTATATCCAAAAGGCGGACATGGTTTTGGTATGCACAATAAAACTACCGGCGATAAATGGTTCGACAGGTTAATGAACTGGATGAATACCTTTCTATAAGCTTTGAATAAAGCCTATTTAGTAAAAATAAAGATGCAAAACAACATGAGTAAAAAAAACAAATACCTGTTGCCTTTTATACTGGTAACCAGTTTGTTTTTTTTATGGGGCTTTTTGCATAATCTTGACCCGATCCTGATCCCGCATTTAAAAAAATCATTCAGCCTTTCTACGCTGCAGTCATCATTGGTGGACTCTGCGGTATTCATCGCTTATTTTTTAATGGCATTACCAGCGGGCTTCCTCATGAAAAAATATGGCTACAAGGCAGGCATCATTACCGGGCTTTTATTATTTGCCTCAGGTTCTTTTTTATTCATTCCTGCGGCAAATACCCAGCAGTACATTTTCTTTTTGATGGCGCTGTTTATCATTGCCTGTGGGCTTACTATTTTAGAAACAGCAGCCAATCCTTATGCCACATTATTAGGTTCTCGGGAAAGGTCTACCCAACGGCTCAACTTTGCGCAATCGTTCAATGGTTTGGCAGCCACGTTGGCCCCCATCATTGGTGCAAGGCTCATCCTTACAAAAGATTATACTTCAGCAGAGTTGAATGGCATGACGGAAGCAGTCAGGAAATTAGCCCTGGCTACTGAAGCCTCTACCGTAAAAATGCCCTATTTGATTTTAGGCAGTATACTCTTAGTGGTGGCGGTATTCTTCGCGCTTACCAAATTACCGGAGATAAAAGATTCAACTGAAGAAAACACTGGCAAAAATGTGTTGCGTGCTTTTCGTCACCGGCACCTTACCTGGGCTGTTGCAGCACAGTTTTTTTATGTGGGAGCACAGGTTTGTGTTTTCAGTTTTTTTATTTTGTATGCTGTTGATGCAGCCAAAATAGATAAAGTTAAAGCTGCAGATTATCTGGGCTGGGGTTGCGGAATGGCTTTTATGATCGGCAGGTTCCTGGGCACTTTTTTTATGAAGTATATCAAGCCGGAGAAATTGCTGTCATGGTATGCTTTCATAAATATTTTTCTTTGTGCGGCGGCTATGTGTACACATGGAATGATGGCTGTTTACCAGGTGATAGGCATTACATTTTTTATGTCTATCATGTTCCCCACTATTTTTGCACTGGGAATAAAAGACCTGGGGAGTGATACAAAGTTTGGCAGCAGCCTGATCATCATGTCAATAGTCGGCGGTGCTTTGTTACCGCCGGTTTTTGCCCGCATTGCTGATGTAACAAAGAATATTCAGTATAGCTATGTAGTGCCGCTCGTATGCTTTATAGTGATCTTATATTTTGGGCTCAGAGGTTATAAGCCTGCTGCTTCACTAAAAAAAGAAGGATGATATGAAAAGATATTGCCTTGCACTGGATCTGAAAGAGGATGAATCTTTAATAAAAGAATATGAGGAATACCATAAAAAAGTATGGCCGGGAATTCTGCAAAGCATCAGGGAAGCGGGCATTGAGCAAATGGAAATATACCGCATGGCAAACAGGTTGTTTATGATCATGGAAACCAATGATCAGTTTAATTTTGAAATGAAAGCAAAAGCGGATGCTGGCAATGAACTGGTGCAGGAATGGGAAGTGTTGATGTGGAAATACCAACAGGCAATACCCGGTGCCAGGCCTGGAGAAAAGTGGGCATTGATGGATAAGATATTTGAAGCCTCACCCCAACCCCTTTCTGGCCCTATCCCCTAAAGAGGAGATTGGTCCGAAGAGGCCTCACCCCAACCCCTCTCCTGGCGGAGAGGGAACTGGAAGATTGATGCGAAGAGGCCTCACCCCAACCCCTCTCCTGACGGAGAGGGAACTGGAAGATTGATGCGAAAATTGCGTTATGAAAAAAATATGCTTTGAATTATTGATGAAGAAAGAATTATTGATGATGGGGAAGATATGATATTGAGCTATGTTTAATGTACCGCTCCCTCTCGGTCAGGAGAGGGAGGTGGAGGGTGAGGCCTGATGAAGAAAGATTAAAAAGTACAAGTGAGTGACATAACCGAAGCTTAATAGTAACACAACAGCTTAGTACAAAAAAATAAAAAAATGTTTGACCTAAAAAATAAAACATCAGTAATAAGCGGTGCAGCCAGTGGCATTGGAAGGGCGGTGGCCATTGTTTTTGCAAAACAGGGAGCCACCGTGCATTTGCTTGATATGAATGAAGTGGCATTGGATATTGTTTTAAAGGAAATAATAAACGCAGGCGGCAATGCCGTTACACATCAGCTTGATGTAGTGAACCAGGAAGCGGTGAAAACTGTTTTTAAAAAAATAAACAAAGTTGATTTGCTGGTGAACTGTGCCGGCATATCAAATATAGGGAACGCAGAAAATACTACAGAAGAAGATTTTGACCGTGTATATCATGTGAATGTAAAAGGAGTATACAACTGCCTGCATGCTGTGATCCCTTACATGAAAAAAAATAAATACGGAGCAATTATTAATATCGCATCCATTGCAAGCAGTGTTGGTTTGCAGGACAGGTTTGCCTACAGCATGAGTAAGGGTGCTGTATTAGGCATGACCTTATCCGTTGCAAAAGATTATATCCAGGATGGCATTCGTTGTAATTGTGTTTCACCGGCAAGGGTGCATACGCCGTTTGTAGATGATTTTCTTGCAAAGAATTACCCGGGAAAAGAAAAGGAAATGTTTGAAAAACTTTCCGCATCACAACCCATCGGCCGGATGGCCAGGCCCGAAGAAGTAGCTCATCTTATTTTGTATTTATGTTCGGATGAGGCTTCTTTTGTTACAGGATGTGATTATCCAATTGATGGTGGATTTATAAAACTGAATAACTAATGCCTACCCCCTCTGCTCCGCCGCGGCGGAGAACTGATCGAAGCGAAGGGGCTGACGTATAAACTGATAAATTATAAATATGAAACTGATTCGCTTTGGAGAATTGAATAAAGAAAGGCCCGGCGTTTGCATCAATGATATTAATTATGATGTGTCTGGTTTTATTCATGATTATGATGCAGCTTTTTTTGCCAATGGCGGCCTGCCCCACCTGGCATGGATGGTAGAAAAGCATAAAACAATGTTGCGGAAAGTGGATGCTGCCGAAAGGATCGGTTGCCCTGTTGCAAATCCCTCAAAAATCGTTTGCATTGGATTAAATTATGCCGACCATGCCAGGGAAACAGGAGCCACTGCCCCGGCCGAGCCCATCATTTTTTTGAAATCAACTACTGCCATTTGCGGTCCCTTTGATAATATCATTATTCCAAAAGATGCTGTAAAAACAGATTGGGAAGTTGAACTGGCTGTTGTGATCAGCAAAAAAGCGGGGTATGTTTCTATTGATTATGCGATGGATCACGTAGCCGGATATACGCTGCATAATGATATAAGTGAAAGGGAATTCCAGTTAGAGCGGGGCGGTACATGGGATAAAGGCAAGGGCTGCGATACCTTTGCACCCCTTGGTCCTTACCTGGTTACCAGGGATGAAATAAATGACATCCACCAACTTCGCCTTTGGTTAAAAGTGAATGATACAATAATGCAGGATGGAACTACTGCCAATTTGATTTTCAACATTCCTTTTTTGGTTTCCTACATCAGCAGGTTCATGACCTTATTGCCGGGAGATATTATTTCAACCGGAACGCCTGCGGGTGTTGGATTGGGATGCAAGCCGCCGGTATTTTTAAAAGAAGGAGATATTGTTGAATTGGGTATTGACGGATTGGGAACGGCAAAACAAAATTGTGTTGCTTATGCCGCGAATTGATGCACATCAGCATTTTTGGAAATACAACCCGGTTCGGGATAGCTGGATAACAGATGAGATGCGGGTGATCAGGAAAGATTTTTTACCTGGTGACCTGGCACCGCTTTTAAAACAAAATGATTTGGATGGTTGCGTGGTTGTTCAATCTGACCAATCGGAAGAAGAAAATGTTTTTCAATTGAATAATGCAAACGGGCACGGATTTATAAAAGGCGTGGTGGGCTGGGTTGACCTGCGGGCTGCAGATGTGGAAGAACGGTTGGCATATTACAGTTCTTTTAAAAAGATGAAAGGCTTTCGCCATGTATTGCAGGCAGAACGGCAAAGAGACCTGATGCTGGCACCCGGGTTTATGAACGGCATCAGCAAATTGAAGCAATTTGGTTTTACGTATGATATATTGATCTTCCCTGACCAGTTACAATACATCCCCCCATTTGTAACTGCATTCCAGGATCAAAAATTTGTGCTCGATCATATCGCAAAACCAAATATAAGGGATAACAAAATGGAAGAATGGAAGAAGGATATAGAAGCCATTGCGCGATATGAAAATGTGTATTGTAAGATATCAGGCATGGTGAACGAAGCGGATTGGTATAACTGGAATCCCGAAGATCTTGCACCATATATAGATGTTGTTGTACATGCTTTTGGGGTCAAAAGAATTATGTATGGCTCCGACTGGCCGGTGTGCCTGGTTGCAGGGAGCTATAAAAATATTATCGGTATTGTGAAAAACTATTTTTCATCTTATAGTAATGATGAACAGGAATTATTTTTTGGAGAAAATGCAACCCGGTTTTATAATCTTTTTTAAACTATAAAAATGGACTTACAATTAAATGATAAAGTGATCATTGTTACCGGCGGCGCTAAAGGGATAGGAGAAGGCATTGCAAAGATACTGGCTGGTGAAGGCGCTATCGTGGCCATTGTTGGCAGAAATGAAGCCGACAATATTAATACGGTAATGTTTATAGAAGCCGCTAAGGGTAAGGCTTTCCAGGTGCAGGCAGAACTATCTGTTCCTGCTGATTGTGAAAATGCCGTAAAGGCCGTTGCTGAAAAATACGGGAGGATCGATGGCCTGGTAAATAATGCGGGTGTAAATGATGGCATAGGTTTGGAAAACGGGAACTATGAAAAATTCATGGGATCGCTCCACAAGAACCTGGTGCATTATTACCTGATGGCTCATTTTTCATTGCCTTATTTAAAAGAAAGTAAGGGCAGTATTGTAAATATCAGTTCAAAAACTGCGGAAACAGGACAGGGTAATACCTCTGCTTATGCAGCGGCTAATGGTGGCCGTAATGCACTCACAAGAGAATGGGCAGTGGAATTATTGAAATACGGCATTCGTGTAAATGCAATAGTGGTGGCGGAATGTTTTACGCCTTTGTACCAGGCCTGGATAAAAACATTTGATGACCCGCAAAAAAAGTTCGCTGAGATCACAGCCAAAATCCCTTTGGGAAACAGGATGACCACTCCTGAAGAAATTGCCAATGCAGTTGCATTTTTATTATCTGAAAGATCAGCTCATACAACAGGCCAGTTGATCCATGTGGATGGCGGTTATGTGCATTTAGACAGGGCGCTCATCAAGGCATAACTGCGGGAAACAGATGTTTGTACACTTTTATAAACCCGGATAGAAATTTTAACCGGTTGTTCTTTTAACACCGATCATGTATTTCCAATTGTTAATTTAAGTATTTTTATTCAAAATTTTTTTAATGAACTATGCAATAATTATCACGGGGGCTACAGGAATGGTAGGCGAGGGGGTTTTAATAGAATGCCTGGCGCATCCCCGGGTTTCAGCAGTGTTGAGTGTCAGCAGAAGATCAAACGGAATGTTGCATCCTAAATTGAAAGAATATATAGTGCCTGATTTTTTGGATTTGAAAGATGATGATGAAAATCTGAAAGGCTATGATGCCTGTTTTTTCTGCGCTGGTATTAGTAGTGTGGGGATGAAAGAGGCCGGATACAGTCGTATCACTTATGATACCACTATTCATTTTGCTAAGGTGTTGCTGCAACAAAATCCCCAAATGACTTTCATTTATGTAAGCGGCAAGGGTACTGATAGCAGTGAGAAAGGCCGGATGATGTGGGCCCGTGTAAAAGGGAGAACCGAAAATGCCCTGGCAAGAATGCCTTTTAAGAAAGTGTATAATTTCCGCCCCGGTTTTATGCAACTTATCCCGGGTCAAAAAAATGCGCTGAAGCTATACAAATATGTGGGTTGGATGTACCCGTTTTTAAAACTGGTATTACCCAATGGTACCAGTACTTTGAAGCAGGTAGGAGGGGCGATGATCAACTGTCTCATTACAGGCAGCGATAAGCAAATTTTGGAAGTGAGGGATATTAATAAATTGTATAGTGGGTCAGTTTGAAAAACGAAATTCTCGATTTGTCCTGTCATGCTGAGGAACGAAGCATCTCTATGTGCTCACGTTGAGATTCTTCCTTCGTCAGAATGACAACAGACCCACTACCATAAATTGGGAAATGGCTAAGCTCAGGATTGGTAGTGGTGTGTTGCTGAAGAAAGTTTGCCCCGCCTCCCGCTAATTGGGATGAAAAATCCATGTTGGTGACAGTTTATTTTGTCATTGTTGTGAAATACTCCCAGGTTGCTTTTGAAATGTCTGCAATAATTTTTTCGTTTATGTCTGCATTTTCTTTTGAATTTGTTACAAAGACACTGATAAAAAAATGTTTACCATTCGGTAAAAACACAATTCCGATATCATTGACCGCTGCTGTTGAACCTTCTTTGTTTGCTCCCGAAGAACCTGTTTTATGAGCCACAATAGTCTGCTTCGGCAAACCTCCTTTTAATCTATGTCCGCCTGTTTCTGTTTCTTTCATTACTTTCCAGATAAAGTCATAACTTTTTTTGGAAAGTAGCTTTTTCCTGTTGTAATAAAAGGATGCCAATACTTCGTTTGCGGCTTTTGGTGTCGTCCAATTTTGAAATTGCATATCCCAATTATCCTGCTGCAGTTCTTCATTGATTTTTATTGATACATCTTTAAATTTATTTTTTTTGAAGTATGCTTCCACTACGGAAGGCCCGCCCATTAGCCTTAGCAAGACTTCACATCCCACATTGTCGCTTTTAGAAACCATGTATTCTAAAATTTCTGAGATGGTTAGTGATGCTCCATTGGGGTGATCATCCCTGATGGGGCTGTACAAATTGGGCAAAAGATCTTTTTTATCAATTTTTATTTTTTGAGTAAAAGAAAATTTCCCTTTGTCAATTTGTGATAACAATGCTAATGCAATGTGAAGCTTAAATACACTTTGCATGGGGAAGTGTCTCTCCCCATTTATAGAAAGCGTGTCTTTTCCGTTATTGCCAATAATTGAAACGCCCACAATAGCATTCTTTGCCGAAACGATCTGTTGTATTTTTTGTCGTAATGAATCTGTTGTTTGAGCGGATGCCGGGTAAGAAATAAATAAAAACAGTAAAGTCGTTAGGTGAAATAGTTTAGTCATTTTTTTTGTCTGTCTTTGTTATGCGTTCGGCTTATGGGGTTGATAAATATTTATTTATCACAGGTCAAACTATTTATCTACTAAGGTGGCACCTGCAACCCCAGGGTTTTTTTCAGCGAGCTTTAATACTATTTTCAGCGTGTCAAGATTGATTTCCTCAATTTTCTTAAATCTAATGCAACTGATCCCCTTTGTAAGCTTGCCAAGCTCCTTTTTATATTTTTCTGCCGCAGCCTTATCCTCCACAATTGTACATACATAAATAGTTATATAATTCTTTTGATTTGCCAGGGAAATGATGGGCCAGTCTTTTTTTTGCTTTTTTGAATCAAGATAGTAAAATGAACCGTAACCGATCATATTAGAAGCAAAATAAGGTTTTAGTTTCGGCACTGCTTTTTGAATAAAATCGTGGAGAAAATCAATATCTTTCCTGCGATCGGCAGGTACCATCAATAGATATTCCTTTACGGATTTAGCGTCATTTTTTGCAAACATGTTCATAATCGTTTCGTTTATATTAATTTTTGAATAAGTTTCTTTCTAAAGCTTTTATGAACGTTTGGGGCTTTTCCGCAGCACTGGTATTTGATACTGTGTCTGCCCACATTTTGATGTAAGTTAGAAAACGAAATGCTAATAGTTACAAAAATTTGTCTACTGAAGGGTCAGCCCATAGCTGAACTTGAATAGCGATAAAATGCTGAAGAAAGTTTGTCCAGCCCCGGTTGCGGCAAGACCATATTAGCTGCAGTTTAAGGTAAACCAAATCCTTTTTAATTTACATCGAAGTGATATGTAAAGTATCGCTCAGTTAAGCAGTGCGATTTTTGCATGCGCAAATACATCGGTGCGATGATGACTTTTCTTTGACGGAACGGGTTGAGAAATTTGTCTACTTAATTTCTTTCTGTTTACCAAAGAAATAATCAAGCCAATTCCTATGCCGGCAACGGCAGCAATTATTATTTTATTTTTCACTGTTTTTATTTATAAGGTGCAATGTTTGTGCCAATATGAAGAGTTAATCCGATTAATTTTTTTATGACTGAGGTTTTTTTACATATGGTTGATTAACCTCAACGGTTTGAGTGTTCGATAATTGCCCCCTAACGTCCGGGTATTGGTGAAGGCGGGATATTTGCTGCTGTGTCCGCCCACAGTGAATGGTCTGCCCATGACCAATGATTGGTAGCGGTATATGCTGAAGAAAGTTTGTCATGCCCCGCTTTGGCCAAGCATGTTAGCGGCTGGTTTGTTGTCTGTCCGATGCGATTTCACATTGATAACCAATTGCATTTAAAAGTTTAATTACTTCATTAGCTCACCTTTTTCATGCTGCGCCTCAAACCCATATCGTATTGCCGCTTCAAGTATTTCAATGTTTATATCTTTTAGAGTTTTGAACTTAATGCAATACCCGGTCACGCTCGCCTTGCCTATTTTTTTTCCATACGTTTTGGCTAAGTATGTCTTGTCATTGATACCAAGGATATAGACAGAGATCCCGGTTTTGTTTGCACTAATACCAATTTGATAAAACTCTCTGGTTTTTCCATCAGAATATTTTATGGTATAAAGTCCATATCCTATATTAGGATTAGAAACAATTTTATTTTCACTGTTTTTACCATCCACGAACCATAATTTACATGCTGGCATTACTTCCCGGATGATGCGGTGCAACGCTTGCATGTCGCTGCGTTTTGGCTCAGGTTGACCAGTAATATACTCTTTGATTTGTCCTTGTACGTTCATATAAAATATAAAATTATAGGTTGTTTTCGTTTATATTTTTCCGTTATATTTTGGGTCAAATTCCACCATCCATTCAATACCGTATTTGTCTCTAAAACAACCAAAATATGAACCCCAGGGGCTATCACCAATAGGGCATTCTATTTGTCCTCCTACTGAAAGCCCATTAAATAATTTGACTGCTTCTTCTTTACTTTCCGCACTTATTACAATTTTACTTCTGTTCTCATTTTCGTTTGTTTTTCCCATAATTTCCGGAACATCATTTGCCATCAACCTATTACTCTTACCGATAGGCAAAGCAATATGCATAATTTTATTTTCTTCTTTTTCTGCTACTGGAAATTCAGGACTTGCAAGTTCCTTGAAACGGATAACTTTTGCGAACTCTCCGCCAAATACTGATTTGTAAAATGTAAATGCCTCTTCGGCATTGCCGTTGAAGTTAATATGAGGATTAATGAGTGCCATAGTTTTTATTTTTTAATTTAATTAGTTGTTTTTTATTTCCTATTCTAATTCTTCGCAATTGAATTTGTGAATATGTAGCAGATCTATTATTTGTAAAACCATATTTTCTTCACTGTCAATACGCAAAATCTTATCGCAGTCTTCAAGATCGAAATTCCATTTTGACTGTTGTAACAAAGTATTTAAAAACGTACTTAATTGCCTGACATGTTTTTTCTTTGCAACAGAAGTTTTAAACACATAGATCATGTCATTTTATTTTTGTTAATTACAATTACTATTGCTTCGATAAAGTGGCCAGCAGATTTTCGAGGTTGCTCAGAGCCATGGTCATTCCTACCCTGAAGCCATCCATTATCTTCTCCATACGTTCAATAGATTCATTGTAAATAGTAATGCTCACTTTTGTTTTTCCATTCTGTTCGCTGAAAGTGTGATCCCATTCAGAGCCGGTCGCTTCAGGGTTTTCATCTTTGTCTGCAAAAGCATTATACATTTTAAAGTTGGTTTTCGGGGTAATGGAAGTGTACTCCTGTAGTGCCCAACGCTCTTGACCATCGGGGCTTACCATTGCATAAAACCTTTTACCCCCAACTTTAAAATCCTGGTATTTTGTTTTGGATGTCATGGGCTTAGGCGCCAGCCATTGGTCCAGCAATTCCTTTTTCGTAAAAGCATCCCATACCAGCGAAAGTTCAGCGTCAAATTCCCGAGTTATGTATACTGTTTTTTTTGATTTGTCAACAGTAAAATCAAATAGCAAATTGTTTGTCATTTTTTTTGTTTTTTATTTGTTGCTAATAATTTGTCGAGTTGATTGAAACGTGTTTCCCAAATTTTGCGGAACTGCTCCAGCCACTTGTCTACCTCTTTCATTTTTTTAATTTCAAGTGAGTAATAAATTTCCCTGCCTTGCTGTTCCCGTTTTACCATCTCACATTCTGTGAGTATGCGCAGATGCCTGGATACAGACTGGCGGGTACTGTTGAAATTGTCAGCAATGGCGTTCGGTGTCATTGCCTGCAATGCAATCAGGGCTATGATTGCCCGCCTTGTAGGATCGGCTATCGCCTGGAAAATATCTCGTCTCATTCGTTTTAATTTATTAATTATGAAGCTAATCGGTTGGAAATATATGTGCAACTTTTCGGTTTCGCAAATATTTTTACAAATATTTTTTTTTGTTCTCGATTTTTTGTTAAAGTGCCTGTTTGTAGAATGCCACTTTACAATGACGCCTAACCTACGGGCTTGCCGCAGGCTGGGTATTTGATGCTGTGTCCGCCCGGTGCTGTTATAAAAGGAAGGAAATGATTTTAAACCGATGGGCTAATATTGGATTGATTGAATTACTTCTTTCAGGAATTTATTTTCATCGATTGTATGCAAGCCAAATCTTAACACTACCAGTTTTTTAGATGGAATAATATATAAATCCTGGCCACCATAACCATCGGCAAAAAACATATCAGAAGGCACATCGGGATACCAACGTTTTGTAATGTCTTTTTCATCATATCCATTTAACCAGAATTGATAACCGTAATGTTTTCTTTTATCTGCGTTGGAAGGCTGGACGCTTTCTTTTATCCATTCATGAGACAATATTTGTTGGCCGTTCCAGTTTCCATTCTTAAAGTATAATAAACCAAATCTGGCAAAATCCCTTGCTGTTGCATAACTGTATGATGAAGCAATGTAAGTTCCTGATGCATCAGGTTCTAATAAAAAACTATAAGCATTTATTTTATAAAATAATTCTTTATATGGGAATGCTGAATAGTCTTCATCACCTACTACTTGTCTTATTATACGGCTTAAAATATTTGAATTACCGCTGGAATAATTAAACACTGTTCCGGGTTTATATTTTAACGGCAGGGAAGCTGCATAAGCGGCCATATCTCCTTTACTAAATAGCATTTTGGTAACGTTGCTTGGTGTTGAATAATTTTCAGTAAAATCAATTCCGGTAGTTTGCTGTAATAAATCTTTTATTGTGATGTTGCTCTTTTTAGTGTTTGTCCAAACAGCAACCGGAGCTGGTTCATCAATAGAAAGTTTGTTTTCATTTACAAGGATCCCAACTAAAGAAGCCATTAGGCTTTTTGACATAGACCAACCCAGCATGACTGTATTCTTGTCAAATCCCGGGGCATATTGTTCTGCTATGATATTGCCATCGTACAAAACAAGCACAGCCCTTGTATAAACAGGGCTGCCACTTAAAGTTGTTTCATTCATTACATTATTTACTGCTTTTTGCAAATATTCCCTATTAATGTTCAAGGGAACTGAATCTGTCATTTTATTTCCGTAAGGCCAGTAAATAGTATCGCTGTTAATGATCGGTTTTGAAGGGAATAAAAATCGTTGATCTCGCACTTCCGTTTCATTAAAATCATTTAATATCGTACAACCACATCCTTTTCGATAAATCGCTTTTTTCGTTGCAATACCGAAAACAGATCCTGTTACGGTAGAATCATTTCTATTCACAACAAATTTTCCAAGCGATAGTGGAAAATCTCCAAGGTCTTCTCTTATCACATCATTGGGAGCTCTATGTTGAAGGTAGATCGCGGAACATAAATTTTTAGAACCATATCCACTTACAGCAGGAAAAACTGTGAATGAAAGCCAGATAAATATACCAACTATAATAAGTAGCAGCGTTATTATTATTTTCTTAAAGAGTTTTCTTAATCTCATATAAAAAAATGATGTTTGTTATAGCATTGCCACAACGTTTGGGGCTTTGCGCAGCTTGGGTATTTGTAGCTGTGTCCGACCCCATGATGATGTAAGTTAAAAAATGAAATGCTA
>OLKZ01000016.1_pt1 | contig 71250 bp, 66 predicted proteins | sample 1604431 | NCBI WGS metagenome assembly OLKZ01 (sample SAMEA104055714, study PRJEB20765) | soil metagenome | isolation source: soil
ACAACAACAGCACCAGCAACAACAGCAGCAGCCGCAACAAAAACAACAGCAACAACAACAGCACCAACAGCAGCAGCAACAACAACAGCACCAACAGCAACAGCACCAGCAACAGCAGCCGCAACAAAAACAAACTCCACCGATAAGGCAGCAACCACAACAGCAACAACAACAGCAACAACAACAACAACAACCAAAGCAACAACCACAACAGCAACCACAACCAAAAAAGCCTGGTGGGAATTAACCCGTTAATAGTTTCAGCCTTTAATCAGATGAAAGTTATATCGTACAGGCACAAATGAAATATAAGAATTAAAATTGTAGAAATAGGATATCCTATTTCTACAATTTTTAATGTTTTCAGAAAGCAGCGGCTTGCTATGATCCTTTTTTTATACCTAAAATAAAACATAAAACATGAAGGCGTTAGTTTATCATGGTCCGGGCAAAAAATCCTGGGAAGAAAAACCAAAACCGGTAATTCAGGAATCAACGGACGCTATTGTAAAAATTCTGAAAACAACGATATGCGGAACAGATCTGCATATTATGAAAGGAGATGTTCCTGCTGTTACAGATGGAAGAATAATAGGTCATGAAGGAGTGGGCATTATTGAGGAAGCGGGGACTGCTGTAAGCAATTTTAAAAAGGGAGACCATGTGTTGATATCCTGTATCACATCTTGTGGTAAATGTGCATTTTGCAAGACCGCCATGTATTCGCACTGCGAAAAAGGTGGATGGATATTGGGAAACCTGATTGATGGCACCCAGGCGGAATATGTAAGGATCCCTTATGCCGACAACAGCCTGTATCCTATTCCTGCTAACGCCGACGAAGAAGCGCTGGTAATGCTGAGTGATATTTTACCAACAGGTTTTGAATGTGGTGTGCTGAATGGAAAAGTAAAGCCGGGTGATACCATAGCGATCGTGGGCGCAGGCCCCATTGGCATGGCAGTATTATTAACGGCCCAGTTTTTTTCGCCTGCAGAGATCATTATGATAGACCAGGATGACAACCGGTTGGAACTGGCAACTACATTCGGGGCCACTCATATCATTAACAGTGCCAATGAAAATGCTGTTGAAAAAGTAATGAGCCTTACCAATGGACTAGGCGTTGATGCTGCCATTGAAGCAGTGGGTATACCCGCAACATTTGAACTTTGTGAAGCAATTGTTGGTGCGGGAGGCCATATCGCCAATATTGGGGTTCACGGGAAAAGTGTTGTCCTTCACCTGGAAACCTTGTGGTCCCGAAACATCACGATCAGCACCCGGCTTGTCGATACGGTATCCACCGCCATGCTTTTTAAAACTGTTCAGTCAAAAAAACTAGACCCGAAAAAGCTGATCACACATCGTTTTAAACTGGAGCAGATCATGGAAGCTTATGATACATTTGAACACGCAGCAAAAGAAAAAGCATTAAAAGTAATATTGACAAATTAGAAAGAAGGCTCGTCATCCCGATATTTATCCGGATCGATATTTTATAACAATAATACTTCCTGGCCAAAAGTGTGAATGATGTAACCTATTTCATCAATTATGTAACAGTTACCAGCGAAAAGGAACACAACTTTACAATAAATCATTTATAACACATTAAAACAACTATCATGATAACCACTACTGAATTAAAAGGCAACTGGAATGAACAGAAAGGAAAACTTAAACAAAAATTTGCAACACTAACGGATGATGACCTGTTATTTGAAGAAGGCAAGAAAGATGAAATGTTAGGCAAACTCCAGGTCAAGCTCGGTAAAACCAAAGAGGAACTCCATGATTTTATTGAGGGACTGTAACATAAGGAACATGGCCACAATGATCATAATTAATTAAGTTCAATCACTTTCCTATAAACAGGAAACTCAAAAAAAAAACAGAAACAACAATACGGGATGAATGAATGAAAGCTCCGCACTGCTGGTATTTCCACCAACGGTGCGGAGAAATCTTGCAAAAAATAACAGTTAAGAAAATTGTTTTTTAAAACATTTAATTAAAATGCCCGCCGGATTTTCCGACGGGCATTTTAATTAATGAAAAAGGAATTACATTTTTATCCTGATGAACAGGTTAACGCCTTCCGGTTCTTTATCTACCGAAATTTGTTCACGACTGCTACCACATTCCATTGCCAGGCATATCAGGTCTTCTGTACTGCGGTGATACAGTTTCCAGTCCAGCAGTTCCATATAATTGATATCAGGATTGGTATTGCAAAAATTGCCCACGATCATTTCTCCCCCGGTTTTTACATTGCCCAAAAAACGGGTTAACAGCCTTTTAAAAATATCATCATTAAAATAATCGAATAAGCCAGCACTCCAAACGAGGTCGTATTTTTTAGTTGTGGAAAACCGAAGAATGTTCTTGTTAAAGAAATTAACCCTGGAGCTGTATTCACCCAATAAGTTTGTTGCATATTTAATGGCATTCTCATCAAGGTCTATACAGTCTACATTAAGGTCAGCAAAGGGATGAGAAGTAAAAAACTCATAGATGTCGCGGGCCGGGCCGCTTGCCAGGTTCAGCATTTCAAAAGGCGATGCGGAAGTATGGTAGGCCATTTTCTTCGACAAAGTTTGAATGATATAATCCTTGCGGTTACGAACTGCTTTTACCGCTTTGAATTCATGCAGGTATTCATCCCATTTTGCCAGGCGCTCATCGGGTGATTTATGATAGGTATAAAATTTTTCGATGATCTCGTAATCACCTGCATAGCCGTGTGGTTTTTTAAGTACATATCCCTGCAGGGTTTGTGCTGTCATCACGGGGCCATAGGCTTCTTTCAACTGCATTTTTTCGGCTTCGCCGATCTCATTATTCTTAAATGAGTTGCCGATACTGGTGGCAATTTTGTTATACTCGATCCAATCAGCACCGGTGGAAGTAGGTTGATTTACAAAGCCCTTGATCCAGGCGATCTTTTTTTCTAAAATAACATTATTTGATTTCATGAAACTGTGTTTAGTTGTGATTATTGTTGTTTTATAATGCAAACATACTATTGCACAAGGCCCTTGCGGGAGCAAGTTTATAATTGACAGGCGAATAATATGAAGCGGTGCCTTTTGATTTACATCCGGCAGTTAGCATTAGATCAAAAGCAGCTTAAAAACAATTAAGACTCATAAAATATCCCATTGCCCATATCGTGGAAAAAAAAGGGCGATGTCAAATCTTTTTTGTTTGACCTGAAACAGTAAGTAGCATGTCAAGTTTTGGAATAATAATGACAATACCAGGCAGGCATATCCGCGATTCGATAGCTGCAACTGGCCTTTATCATATAGCATTATGATTTAAATCATTTATCCGGTTGACCCTACTCAGAAATTCCCATTCCAACCCTGTCTACCTTGGCACTTTAATTGACAACCTGAACTCACCAACTATTAAAAGAAATCAGATCACCAAAAAAATTCAAATATGAAACTGTTTCAAAAAAAATATACATGGTTTTTAGCAACCATTATATTGGCTGTAGGCTATTTTGTTAGCTGCACAAAAAACGACCAGGTAATTAACTTGGCTACCAGCAGTAGTAACAGCAGTATGCTGATCTCAATGAAGACATCAACTGCCCCCGGTATTGATGGTACTATTGATGCTGTTTGGGACAATGCAACAAAACTTAGTGTTACACCGCAGGTACCTGATCCGGGCAATGGACTTTTTGCAGGTTACATCGGTGAAACCTATCCTGCCACAATACGTTCCATGTACGATGACACTTATATCTATTTTCTTGCAGAATGGGCAGACGCAGGTAAAAATGTAGCCGTTTCAACCTGGTATTTTAATCCTGCTGCAAATGTAGCTGGTAAAACAGGCTGGGCGCAGGAAGCCAGCAGCAGGACCTTTGACGCCAACGGGGCATTGACAAGAGATGGATTGGGTGAAGACAAACTCGCCATGTTATGGAATATTGATAATTCAACAGCAAAATTTGCAGCGCAAACCTGTTATGCAAGTTGCCACGTATTTACTCCTTATCTGGACTATTCTGTAACCCCCGCAGTTTTAAAATCCAATGCAAACAGTGGTAACCATTATACCAATGGCGCTAATGAAAAAATTGATATGTGGTGGGCTCATTTGAGCAAAGACCTGGTAAATAACCAGATGGATGATAATTACCAGGATTGGGCAGGTGGTCCGGGTGTTACTAATTTAACAGGTGGTTCAGGTAACGGCCGTCATGTGGATGGTATAGTTGTAAATGGGGCTTCTACAACCTGGCCTTTTGCCCCTACTTATACAACAACCCCTGTTCAAGGTTCATCCAATAACAGGCAGACACTTAAATTAGACGGCACCGGCGCTTCAGTAACTGTGCCTTTCTGGATCATACCTAATGCTACTAATTATTATTATATCAAAGCAAGTGATACGCTGGCAGGTGGCCTTGCAAGAAAAATAACTGCTGTAAGCTCAACCGGTGTATTAACTTATAATGGCGGCACCATTGACCCAACAGTTGGTTCGGATTATTTACAAGTTGCCGGAATAAACGGTGGTGACGGGCCAAAATGTTTCCCCAGTTATATCGCATCTCCTTTAATAAATGAGCGCGCCGACATTACCTGCGGGGCAGTTTATACCGGTTCAGGCTGGGTAGTAGAATACAAACGCAAATTAAAAACAGATGATGTGCTGAAACAGGATGTAGACTTTTCAAGCCTGCAGGATCAGCCTTTTGGAATGGCTATCTGGAATCAATCCAATAATCAACACGGTATTAAACCAAATTTATTATTAAGATTTCAAAAATAACCGGTAGCTGTTCTTTTAATTACTTAAAAAAAAGATCATGTCAAAGAAAATAATAGCTATAGCATTGATAGGGATTGCAGTGTGTATGGTTTTTGTTACCGGCTGTTACAAAGTCACCACATTGACCATTCCCAATGACCAGGAAGTTACCACGCAGGTTAGCCTTTCAACAGACCTGATCCCGCTTTTCGCTACAAATTGCAGTATCAGTGGCTGTCATAACAGTGGAGGGCTTAAACCCGATCTTACTGCAGCTAACGTTTATAATTCACTGATCAATGGAAACTACGTAAACCTGGGTACGCCCGAAAGCAGTGAGATCTACCTCTGGCTAACCGGTAAACGTGCGGCAACAATGCCTGTTGGAGCAGCCAACAATCCATCCAACATCAATAACCTGATACTGGCATGGATCAAACAAGGCGCAAAAAATAATTAAAAAAAGAAATTATGAAAAAGCTACATCACTTTTTTCCTTTCCTGTGGCGCTCTGCCGGCTTTTGCTTGCTCATTTTGCTAAGTATGCAAGTAACCGCGCAGGATGCCGCAACAGATAGCACCCAACCGGCACCGGTAGTAAAAAAGAAAGCCGTGAAGAATACATTTGAAAGTAACTGGATACAGGACAACCAAAGCGTGATGGTACCCATCAAAGGAACATTTGAAATGGATATCCAGCACCGGTTTGGCGTTGTTAAAAACGGGTATAAAGACCTTTTTGGTATCTATGCCCCTTCCAATATCCGTATCGGCTTTTGCTATGTGCTGAAGAAAGATTTCCAGGTTGGATTGGGCTTTACAAAAGACAGGTTGCAATGGGATCTCAATGGTAAGTATGCCATTGTAAAGCAGGGTAAAACCGGTGGCTGGCCGATAAGCATTACCTGGTTCGGCAATATTGTGATGGATACAAGGCCAAAAGAAAATTTTGTGAACAATGGTGACAGGTTATCTTTTTTCAACCAGGTACTGATAGCAAGGAAAATTACGGATAAGTTCTCTGTACAGGTTGCGCCCAGCATTTCTCATTACAATAATATAGCGGGATATACTGATGCCAACGGCAAAATTCAGCCAACAATGAAAAACAATCATGTGGCCATCGCATTTATGGGAAGGTATAAGATGACGGCGAAAACAAATTTCCTGGTGAATTATGATCAGCCACTTACCCAACACCCGATGGATAACCCCCATCCCAATATCAGTTTTGGATTGGAGATGATCACCAGTTCTCATGCATTCCAGTTCTTTGCATCAAATTATCATAACATCATTCCCCAAAGCAATAATTATTTTAACGAGAACGATTACACGAAGGGCGAGTTTTTAATAGGGTTCAATATTACCAGGTTATGGAATTTTTAATCTGGCAGTGTATTTGCTTGTAATACGTACTTACTATGATCTTAAATTTAATAATAAAACAAATAAACATGAAAGCATTACTAATGATTTTGGCCACAGGGTTTTTATTGATCACCACGGGTTTTATATCAATGCAACAACCCAAAAAGCCATGGATAGTTCCTGATAAGAATGCAAAAATTGCCAACGCGGTAAAATCAGATGCCAATTCTTTAAAGGAGGGCAAAGCATTATGGGGCACACATTGCCAGAGTTGTCACGGTAAATCAGGTTTGGGTGATGGAACTAAAGCCGCCCAGCTAAAGACGGAGCCCGGTAATTTTACCCTGGCGGCCACCCAGCAACAATCCGACGGTTCCTTTTTTTATAAGATCTCTGAAGGAAGGGGTGATATGCCAAGCTTTAAGAAAAAGTTACCGGAAGCAGAAGACATGTGGAACATTGTAAACTATATGAGGACCTTAAAAAAATAGTTTTTTGAGCAAATAAATATATGATGAATCAGGCAAGGAAAAACCGGCATCATAGTCGGTTTTTTTAATTATCAAATCCCTCCTTTAAAAATAATGCTTACCACTTTTGATTCAGAAGTTCTGCCTTGTGTGAATAATTCATAGGATAAATGAGGCCGTGTGATATCACTCATTTTTCCGCCTGATGCATGTCAGTTTCTGTTATTTGTCTCCAAAGTACCTTGTCGTTTCTTAAAAGCTCTTATTTTATTATTTAATCAATCAAATAAAAAAAGAATGAACACCGAAAATAAAGATCAAAGCCGCCGGAAATTTATTGGATGGGGCCTTGCCACCGCCGCTGTTTTTTCTGCAGTAAAATTGATACTGCCTTCTTCGAAAAAAGAAAATATTAACGGGAAAAAAGAAACCGTTAAAATGCTTACGCAAGACGGGAAACTGGTTGAAGTGGATATTGCTTCCCTTCCCCCTGCAAAGAAAAAGATCAGCAATAAAGAATTACAAAACTGGGTCAAAAAATAAATGCGTCCAAACTATCAAACTCTTTTAAAATGAATCAAGACAAATCACGCAGAGAATTCCTTGCAGCCGGGTTATTGACCACCATGGCAGTTGCATGCAATTCAAAAAAATCTCCCTTTATTGAACCGGATGATGTAAAAGCATCTGGAGAAAAAGTAAAACTGCTTTCGGTGGATGGTGAAATTATTGAGATAGACAAAGCATTTTTGAAACCTGTGCCGCACATGCCTTCGGTAAGCAATGACGAGATCCGGAAAGGAATAGCTGGCAAAAAATTTGTGATGGTCATCGACCTTTCCCGTTGCAAGAATGTAAAAGCCTGCCAGGCTTCCTGCAACCATGCCCACCATGTGCAGGATGCACAGAACTGGATAAAAGTGTACCCGATGCAGGATGCAGACAAGACAGCTCCTTACTGGCAGCCCACTACCTGCATGCATTGTGATGAACCGCCTTGTGTAAAAGTTTGCCCCGTGGATGCCACATTCAAACGCCAGGATGGAATTGTACTGATAGACAGTGACCGTTGTATCGGCTGCCGCTTTTGTATGGCTGCCTGCCCCTATTCTACCCGCGTATTTAACTGGGGAGATCCTGACCTGCCTGAAGATATAGCCAACAAAGATTATAATGCCGAAACCAGCCTGCCGCAAAAAAAAGGAACCGTGGGCAAATGCGATTTCTGCCCGGATATGACACGCATGGGCATGTTGCCACACTGCGTCTCTGCGTGCCCGAATGGTGTGTTTTTCTTTGGTGATTCAATCGAAGATTCCGTTACCAACGGTGCAGAAACATTTCGTTTCAGCGAGCTGATAAAAGATAAAGCAGGTTATCGCCTCATGGAAGACCTCGGTACAAAACCAAGCGTATATTACCTGCCTCCGGTAAACCGGAATTTTAAATTCGAGGAAGGTCTTAATAAAGATATTCCTGCTGAAAAAAAATCTTAAACTACTACCGTGGAAAAGTTGCAAAAAATCTCTCCTGAAAAGATCACCTGTGATATGCCGCCACAAAAATTTGGCAGCATGGAAAAGTCGCAAAAATTCTCTCCTGAAAAGATCGTCAATGATCTGCTGCCTCAAAAATTTGGCCGCAGGGGAATGATATGGACCGCGGGATTGCTGGTCATCTGTTGTATCGGCGCATTCGCCTACATCAAACAATTAAGACAGGGATTGGTGGTCACCAATATGGGCGATTATGTATCCTGGGGGATCTATATTTCGAACTTTGTTTTTTTTGTAGCCATCAGCCTGGTGGGATCATTGATCACCGCTATTTTCCGGCTCTCGAATGTTCCCTGGCGAACACCACTGACACGCATATCCGAAATGATCGCGGTATCAGCCATCACTTTCGCCGCCCTGATCATTATTGTGGACATGGGACGCCCGGAAAGACTGATTTACCTTTTTACGCATGGCCGCATACAATCGCCCATCATGTGGGATGTGATCGTGATCACTACTTATTTCTTTCTCAGCCTGCTTTTGCTATACATCACATTATTGCCGGATATCAGGATCCTGATCGCTGCAAAAGATAAATTGGGCAAACCTTTTTCAAAACTCTACCGCTGGCTGGGTGGGTTCTGGAAAGGAACAGAAGGCCAGGAGAAGATCAGGGACAGGTCCATCACGATCCTTTGTATCGTTATTATCCCTGTGGCATTTTGTATCCATACCGTTACTTCATGGTTATTTGCTACCACCTATCGCCCGGGATGGGACAGTACCAACTTCGGGGCATATTTTGTTTCAGGAGCTTTTTTAGTGGGTGCCGGTGGCGTAGTAGTGGCCATGTATGTTTTCCGTAACGTGTATAAACTGGAACATTATATTACGGAAAGGCACTTTGAGAAAATGGGAAGGATCCTGGTGATGCTGGCGCTTTTGTATTTATATTTTAATGTAAATGAATACCTGGTACCCGCATTTAAAATGAAAAAAGAAGAAGAGGAACACCTGTCCGGTTTATTTGCCGGTGAATATGCACCCATGTTCTGGTTTGCCATTTTGGTGGGAATGATCATCCCGATATTGATCGTAATATTCAAAAAAGGGCGACGGCCCAAACCAATGTTTATAGCCGGTGTGATGGTTGTGGTGGGTGCCTGGTTCAAACGTTACCTGATCGTTACACCCACTATGCTACACCCGTTTTTACCAAAATATGATGCACCGGCCAGATACAGCCACTACTTTCCCAGTTGGGAAGAGTGGGCCATTACTGCGGGTTCCCTCGCCGGTGTATTGCTGATCATTACTATTTTAGCAAGGTTATTTCCCGTGATATCCATTTATAAAACAATCACCGATCATGAAGAAGAACTGCCATCATAAACCGTGTATTATCCTTTTGTTCCTGCTCGGTGCCACCATCAGTAAAACAAATGCGCAGGATTCAGTTGTAAATACAACAGTGCTGGGTATACGCTATTTTCTCCCGGAGAATAAGGTCCCTTACGTTGACGTAAGTACGAAAAAGAAAGTGGGAAGAAAATTTGAACCCGTGATAAATATTCCTGTGAACGTCTACTACAATGAAGCGACCGGGAATAATTTATTGGGTAAAATTATTACCGATGCCAATGGTATTGGCAGGGTGGCCATACCTGCTTCTTTTAAAGCAACCTGGGACACAGCAAATGAATTTAAATTCGTTGCTGTTTCGGATCCAGCCCCTGGCAATGGAACACTAAAAGCTGATATCACGATAAAAAAAGCGATCCTTGTCATAGATACCAGTTCAGCAGATGGAACAAGAACAGTGACTGCACAACTGAAAGAAAAAAAAGGTAATGAGTGGGTGGCAGTCAAAGAAATTGAAATGAAACTTGGAATAAAACGTTCACTGGGGAATTTATCAGTAGCGGATAAGGAAACCTATACATCCGATTCCACAGGAATGGCAAGTGCAGATTTTAAAAGAGATTCTATGCCAGGCGATGAGAAGGGAAATCTTATACTGGTAGCTAGGGTGGAAGACAATGATAATTATGGTAACCTGGTCGTTGAAAAATCAGTGCCATGGGGAAAAGCAGTTCAGCCGGAAACCAATTTCTGGCACCGCACACTTTGGTCAACCGGCAACAGGGCACCATTATGGTTACTGTTCATCGCACTTTCTATCATCATCGGTGTATGGGGAACGATCTTTTACCTGGTAAAACAGGTTTTGAAAATAAAGAAAATGGGTAGGGCGTATGAACGCAAGTCCGGCACCTGAAAAACTTTTCATATTTCACGTCTTAAATTATTTGGCAGTTTCTACAACGATTGATTGCAGATTTTAATAAAGTTCATCTTCACTTTGAGATGAACTTTATTATTATGGTTTTTTTGCCGGCGATTTACATTCTTTACAAACTAAAGGCTACATGTAAATACTTTGTAAGTATTTCATTGAGATATTGTCCCTTGGTTGCTGCAATAACCCATTATTTCTACTTTCTTTTAAGCCTATTTTTAATTGTTGTAATTTTAGTGGTAATATTTATAAGCATGCCATTATCGTTCGAAACAACCACCCACAATACCAAAAGGCAAAATGAACGGTTTGAAGCTTTGTTCCAATATGCTTCCATGGGCATACTGGTGGCTAACAACAAAGCCGAAATTGTTCTGGCTAATGATTACATTTTAACATTATTCAAATATGATTCTACTGCTGAACTGATCGGTAAAAAGATCGAAGCACTTATTCCCCCACGTTATCACAGCAGCCATGTGCAGTATCGCAATAAATATATTAATGACCCCAAGCGCCGGCCAATGGGTTTGGGATTGGACCTGTTTGCATTAAGAAAAGACGGCAGCGAGTTCCCGGTGGAGATCAGTTTAAGTAATTACAATACGGATGATGGCGTATATGCGATCGCGTTCGTAACTGATATTACCAAAAGAAAGGAAATTGAAAATGCCGTCCTTCAGCAAAAAGAAGAACTGGCAGCAATTAATTTAAAAATTGAAGAGCTGAATAACGACCTCGAGCAAAAAGTAGAACTGCGTACTATGCAATTGCAGGACACCATGCAACAACTGGAAGCATCAAGGGATGAACTCGCCAGGACCCTGAGCAAAGAAAAGGAATTAAGTGACCTGAAAAGCCGTTTTGTTTCCATGGCATCGCATGAATTCCGTACACCACTCAGTACCATTCTTTCTTCTGCATCCCTGGTAGCAAAATATACCGAAGGCGAAGAGCAGGAAAAGCGGGATAAACATATCCATCGCATTAAATCATCTGTGAATAATCTTACTGATATCCTCAATGAATTTTTATCTATCGGGAAAATAGAAGATGGAAAAATTGTGGCGCATTTTATTGACTTCGATATAAAGGATATGGTGACCAATGTTTGTACCGAAATGCATGGAATATCAAAAAAGAAGCAACAGATCATTTACCATCACAGTGGTAATGAAATTGTTAAACTTGACCCCACTTTACTCCGCAATGTATTGATCAATCTTTTATCGAATGCCATAAAATTTTCGCCGGAGGATGGGATAATAAATATAACTAGTACAATAGATGAAGACAAGATCAGCCTCTGTGTGAAAGACAGCGGTATCGGTATTTCACCGGAAGACAAGGAGCATTTGTTTGAGCGCTTTTTCAGGGGTGCCAATGTTACCAATATTCAGGGCACCGGGCTGGGTTTGCATATTGTTTCCAAATACATCGAATTAATGAACGGCCGGATAGATTTTATAAGCGAACTGGAAAACGGCACGGAATTTATCATACAATTTAATATCGCATAATCTTATTCAAAATCCTTTTTATTATGAAGCATTTACTGCTGATCGAAGACAACAATGAGATACGGGAAAACACTGCCGAAATACTTGAACTCGCAGGGTATAAAGTGAATGCTGCCGAAAACGGGAAGATGGGTGTGGAAATGGCATTACAGAGAAAGCCGGACCTGATCATCTGCGACATTATGATGCCGGTACTGGATGGATATGGTGTATTACATTTATTAAACAAGAATCCTGAACTAAAAGGGATACCCTTTATTTTTTTAACGGCTAAGGCTGAACGCAGTGATTTCAGGAGAGGAATGGAAATGGGTGCAGATGACTATATCACCAAGCCATTCAGTGACATTGAATTATTAAATGCCATTGACAGCAGGCTGAAAAAAGCAGAATTGATGAAGAAGAATTATGAAGCCACTGCGGATGGCATGCGGCAGATGCTCAGTGAATTTGGAGGGAGAAATATGATTCATGACCTCACTCAGGACAGGAATACGAATTATTACAAAAAGAAGCAGGTGATCTATACTGAAGGCAATCACCCTTCGCGTTTATTTTATATAATTAAAGGAAAAGCAAAAACATATAAAACCAATAATGACGGGAAAGAACTTACGGTAGGCCTTTTCAATGAAGGCGATTTCCTTGGTTATACTGCCCTGCTGGAAGGCACAGTGTATAAAGAAACAGCAGAAGCCATTGATGAAACTGAAGTGGCGATCATACCCAAAGAAGAATTTGATACCCTGATCAACAATAACAAAGAAGTAGCCCATAAGTTCATCCAATTGCTTGCCAAAAATATCAGCGAAAAGGAAGAGCAGTTACTGGGACTGGCCTACAATTCCTTACGGAAAAGAGTAGCCGATGCGCTGGTCACATTGCAAAATAAATATCAAACAGCCGGGCAGGAAAAGTTTTCTATGCATATTTCAAGAGAGGACCTTGCCAATATTGCAGGCACTGCCACTGAATCGCTGATCCGTACACTCAGTGATTTTAAAAGTGAAAAGCTGATCGAGATCAGGGACGGCAACATCATTATTATCAATGAGAAGAAACTGGCTGCTATGCTTAACTGATCTTTTACAGGAGCCCGCACATGATCATAAGACCGATGCCAGGTATTTGTTGAATTCATTTTTAAGCCTGGCAAAATCCTTTTCGAGGTATTCCATTTCATTGCGGAGTTTATCCTGGCGCTTCACGTTTTTTTCATTCAACAAAAATGTGCCTTTTAAAAAGCTTTCTTTCAGTAACATTTCCTGGGCATTGATATCATGTTTCAGTTCATCAATGAATTCATCTTTTAGGATAAACCTGTTTTGAAATTGTTCTGCAAGTGCCATGAAATCCTTATCAGTTTGTTGATCAACCACCTCTGATAAACGGGTTTTTAAAAAGGAATTTTCCTGTTTAAAAAAATCGATCGCACGCCCCCATGTCTGATTTTCATGGTGAAACTGTTCGGGTTTCGATATTTTTGTAATAGCCATGATATATTTTTGATATGTTCTCTTTTTTTTAATATTATCGTAATAAAGATAATTTTATTGCAACGGATATTTCAGAATCATAATCATACTGGTTACTGAGATTCATCAGGATTAACAGCATTCCCGGATGGTGGCAGATGATATAGATCAGTTAAGATATTCCGGAAGGATATTGATCATACTCAGGAAAATGAAAAAAAACAATGCCACTTCCGGAAAGATAGTGAAGCCCGCCGGTTTGTTAATGATAACCTGCATAACTTAAAGCAGTTCATTCCATGATTTGTATCATAGTATTGACTAAAACGCTGAATTAACTTACCCCTATTGATCATCCCATTTATTATGAACAGTGTTATGCTTCAAATCAATACCGATAAAATTATAGTTCCGAATGATGCTTTTTCTTTACTGCAACAACGGTTTACCAAACAATTTTTTGAGATCTTTTTAGATGATCTTACAGAAAAAACCGTGGTCATCATACCCAGTCTTACACTCGACAGGGAAATACTTAAAACAGTAAAAGGAGCCGTGTATTATGAAGAGCGGATGTTGAGTATGTTACTATTGCTGCGTATGCCCCGTACCCATGTTATTTATGTAACCAGTGTGCCGGTCGATAATAGGATCATAGATTATTACCTGCACCTCCTGCCGGGTATTACAGAATACCATGCAAGGGAAAGGCTTACCTTGTTGAGTTGTTACGATGCATCAGCAAAATCACTTACTGAAAAAATATTAGAAAGGCCAAGACTGATCAAAAGGATAAAGGAGCATATAAGATTTCCTCAAATGACGCATATGTCCTGTTTTAATGTAACAAAGCATGAAAGAGAACTTGCGCTGGCACTGGATATTCCCATTTTCGGGTGTGACCCCAAATTGCTATACCTTGGAACCAAGACCGGCAGCCGGCTTATATTTAAAAAACTCGGCATCCGGTTGCCAGCGGGCATTGAAGCCCTGCAGGATGAAAAAGATATTGCTGCTGCATTGACGCAATTGAAAAAAAATGATCCCTGCCTGCAAAAAGCGGTTGTAAAAATGAATGATGGTTTTTCGGGTGAAGGGAATGCCATTTTTTATTTTAATGAACTGGACGCCGCAGATGAAAGTCTGGAAAAACAGGTTGCTGAAAAATTACCGCAGTACCTGAAAATTGTTGCAGAGCGCGTGAGCTACCGTCAATACATTGATAAATTCAGCAGCATGGGAGGCATTGCTGAAGCATTCATAGATAGCGACAGGAAAGCATCACCTTCCGTACAATGCCGAATCAATCCATTGGGAGGCACGGAGATCATTTCCACCCATGACCAGTTGCTGGGTGGTGAAAGCGGCCAGGTATTCCTTGGTTCTTCGTTTCCGGCTAACCGTGAGTATACTGTGGAAATTGCTGTAATCGCAAAACTTGTCGCTGATGAATTGCAAAAAGAAGGCGTACTGGGCAGGTTCAGCATAGATTTTGTTTCTGTAAAACAACCCACGGGCTGGAAACATTATGCCATAGAAATCAATTTACGCAAAGGCGGCACCACACATCCCTTTACCTTGCTTCAGTTTTTAACAGGGGGTGTATTCAACTGGCAGCAGGGCGTATATACGATGCCTGATGGCCAAAACCGCTGTTACTTTGCATCAGACAATGTGGTGAATGAAAAATATAAAGGGCTAACCCCGCACGACCTGATCGATATTGCCATGTGTAACCATATCCAATATGACGGAGCAATGCAGTCGGGTGTCATGTTTCATATGATTGGAGCACTTTCCCAATACGGAAAACTTGGAATGGTATGCATTGGAAAGACTGTAGAAGAGGCTAAGGAATATTATCAAAAGGCCATTGACGTGCTGGATAAAGAATGTGCATGATAAAAATTTTATTCCCGGCCAATCTGAATCATCTTTAAAATATCCAATTGAATGTTACCTTGCTTTCTTTAAATACATTATGAACCATCCATATCAATATGTTTCCCCAGAAGAAGCTTTGTCTATCATTCAAAGTGATCAACGCATTTTTATTCATGGCAGTGCCTGTACTCCGGTATACCTGCTTCACCAGTTAGCAGGGGAAGCAGCACGTTTAAAAAATGTGGAGCTTGTTTTCATCAGCCTGCAAGGCGAAATTGAACTGGATAAACCCAGGTATGCAAACGCTTTTCATATCAACTGCCTCTTTGTCTCTGCATCGGTAAGAGAATCTGTGAATAATGGCTGTGCTGATTTCATTCCTGTTTTTTTAAGTGATATACCCGACCTGTTCAAAAAAAATATCCTGCCAATTGATGTAGCGATCGTACAGGTTTCACCACCCGATGCACATGGATATTGTTCATTGGGTGTTTCCGTAGATATTGCACGTACCGCTGTGGATACAGCAAAAGATATCATTGCACAAGTAAACCCGCATATGCCCCGTACCCATGGCGACGGATTGATACACAGCAGCCGGTTTACGAAAATGATCTTCCATGAAGAGGCATTGCCCCAGGTCAATTACGGGGAAAAAATTGGTGTCGATGAATTAAAGATAGGTCGTTATGTTGCTGAGATGATCGATGATGGAAGTACATTACAAATGGGTATTGGTACAATTCCTGATGCAGTGATGCGTTCATTGTACAATCATAAACACCTGGGTGTGCACACCGAAATGTGCAGCGACGGTATCATTGAACTTGTAGAAAAAGATGTGATCGATAACACGAAGAAAAATATCCATCCCAATAAAACCGTTACCAGTTTTGCTCTCGGCACACAAAAATTATATGATTATGTAAATGATAACCCGGCCTTTGCTTTTTTAGATATTGATTATGTAAATGATCCGCATGTGATACGCCGCAACAATAAGGTAATTGCCATCAACAGTGCAATTGAAGTAGATATTACGGGACAGGTTTGTGCAGACAGCATTGGCACAATGCAATATAGTGGCATTGGCGGGCAGATGGATTTTATGCGTGGTGCCGCTTTAAGCGATGGGGGCAAACCCATAATAGCACTTACCAGCCGTACCAAAAAAGGATCGCCACGCATCGTTGCACATCTTAAAGAAGGTGCCGGTGTGGTTACCACGCGCGGCCATATACATTATGTGGTTACCGAATATGGTGTAGCCAATTTATACGGAAAAAACCTGCGGCAGCGGGCAAAGGAACTCATTGAAATTTCACATCCCGGTGACAGAGAAATACTACACCGGCATTGCTTTGAACGGTTTAAGATATTTCTATAGGCCAATATTGATAAGCACCCACATTAATTTTTTTTCCTGGCCAACTTCCATATCTCCATCCAAAATGTACTTACCAGGGCAACCACAGAGCAGGTTAAAATGATTGAAACGGGTAGTGCCCGGAGGCGGAACAAATGCTGTATAAACGGTACATATAAAAATGCAGTAATAAATAACAATGTGATACCAATAATGAGTATCACCAGGTTATTTTTATACCGCAAAGTTGTAAAAACTGAATATTGAAAAGAGCGGTTGATCAAAGTGAGAAAAATGTTGCTGAATAAAATTGAAATAAAGATGACAGTGCGCACGGTCGCTTCATCCAGTTGCATTTGCATATAATAATAACCCAGACCCAAACAACCGGCTGTAATGGAAAGGCCCTGAACAATACTTACAATTAATTGTTTCCCGGATAAAAAAGTATTTTCCTGTTCTCGTGGCGGGCGCCGCATGGTATCGGGTTCCATAGGTTCATTCTCATACATGATAGAGCAGGTGGGGCCCATGATGAGTTCTAAAAAGATGATGTGTACGGGCGAAAAAAAAGCAGTGAATTTCCAGAATAATAATAATGGCAATCCAACGATGAGTATGATCGGTATATGAATGGATACAATGTACCGGATGGCTTTTTTAAGATTATCGTAAATTTTTCTGCCGGTTGCAACAGCTTCTGTCATGTGGCCAAGATCATCGTCAGTAAGGATGAGTGACGCGGCACTCTTTGCCACTTCACTTCCCCGGAGACCCATAGCAATGCCAATATGTGCAGCCTTTAGCGCCGGACCATCATTTACCCCATCTCCTGTCATGGCCACTATTTCACCGTTCTGCTTTAAAGCATCGATCACTTTTAATTTGGCTTCGGGAAACATTCTTGCAAAAATATTTACCTGCTTCACCTGATGCTGTAGTTCGGGTACACTTAACTGTAATACCTCTTTTCCTGTTAATACATGGTGGTTATGTTTCAATTGAATTTGACCGGCGATCGCCAATGCCGTTTCTGCATAATCTCCCGTGATCATTTTTACGGATATACCAGCTTCATTAAATGTTTTTATGGTGTGTGTAATATTTTCTTTCGGAGGGTCATAAAAAGCAATCAATCCTAAAAATTCAAAAACAAAATCTTCCTGCGATACCGGCCATTTTTCCCCTGCCCATATTCCTTTACCCACGGCCAGGACCCGGTATCCGGCTGCGGCATAAGCCAGTATTTGCTCTTCAATTTGTTTTAATGCAGCAACGGGTAAATTACTTCGCCTTAAAATGGCTTCGGGCGCACCTTTGGCAGCGATGATGATCTCTCCGGTATCATTTTTAAAGATATGGGTCATCATGGGTGGCTTCCCTCCGATCGGGTATTCATGCACCTGTTTATACATCGGCCGCTTATCAGGCACAGCAGTTTCCTCATACAATCCATGAATAGCTTTTTCCATCGGATCAAAAGGGTTTGTTTCACTTGACCACATGGCATATTCAATTAATGTACCTCGCAACAGTTTTGCAACAGCAACTTCAACTGATATTTTACTGGTAGCATCATACAGGTAAGCAATGCTCATTTTGTTTTGTGTAAGCGTTCCCGTTTTATCCACGCAGATCACCGTTGCAGAGCCCAGCGTTTCTACATACTGGGGCTGTTTTACTATAATATTGTTCTTAAGCAAACGAAAAGCACCCAAAGCCATGAAAGTACTGAAGGCTACCGGTATCTCTTCGGGGATCACAGACATTACCAGTGTTAATCCCTGCATCAGTGCATGAACAAAGATTTTAGATTCATAATAATTATAAGCAAATACCATTAAAAAAGCGAGTGCTCCAAACCAGACCATATACTTTACGAATACACGAATTTGGTTTTGCAGGGGGGTTTTTAAAACACTGATCTCCTTAAGTGATAAGCCGATCTTACCAAACATTGTTGCAGCACCCACTGCAGTAACCCTTACACTTGCACTGCCACTGGTTATCAAAGTACCTTTATACACGCTGCTGTTATCCCCTGCTGTTTTATTTACTGCAAATGATTCTCCTGTGAGTATGGATTCATTTATTGAAAGGTCATTGGCAGCAAGGATCAATCCGTCTGCTCCCGCTATTTCACCCTCTTCCAGTAACAAAAGGTCGCCTGCAACAATTTCTTCCGTTGCAATTTGTTGGGCAATGCCATTACGAAAAACATTGGCCGCTGGTGCAGATAATTTTTTTAAAGCTTGTACAGCATTCCGACTGCGGTATTCCTGAAATATAGAAATACCAGCAACAATAAAAATTGCTGCAAGCATAATAAACCCTTCCTGGAATTGTGCAACAAAAAAATAAATGGTGCATGCAATGAGCAATAAAATAAACATCGGCTCCAGCACAATGCCTTTCAACACGTGCAGGAGCACACGATCCTCCTGCATCTCAATGGCATTGCTGCCGTGTTGCAATCGCGAAGCATTGACCTCCTCTGTTGTTAAACCGGTATATTGGTTTACTGAATTCATAAAAATGAAACTTATTTTTTCCTATAACCCTTTCCTTTTGGCTGCAATATTACTTAGTAATTTAAGAAATAATGCAATACTGATATTGCTTGTTGGTATGGCTACCAACAAAGGAGATAAGCTGGTAGATATAACAAATAAAATCCATATTCTATAGTTGATTTTTTATAAAAAATTGAGCCGCCACATAAGACTATGCGGCGGCTTGATTAGACAGAAACTATCGAACAATCTTTAGTTTACAGGCATCTGCACTGCCAATAATAATGTCCCGCAAATTCCTGCTTGTTTCCTGGGTTTTCCTACAATTCATTTCACCACCGGTAAACTCATAATAAGGTTGATAAATAATTCATGAAATTGCATTTGAGATCGGTATAGTTTTTTTCGATCTCCTTAATGCGCTCTTTTAAAATATCCTGTGTGCAAAGGGTGTCAATATCCTCTTAGCTTTCCTTTTCATTTTTACAATTCCGCACCACTATGTTTTGTTGCCAGCCAGTCGCGTGGTTTAATCGCTATATTTCCTTTCGTTGTGATTTCATTTGCATGCCCAGCTGATCTTCCGGAATTTCGAGATTTCCTAACTCTACAAAGATGTTGTAAGTGTGTGTCAATAAAAATGACGGTTGTCAAAAAACAATATGACTGATATCAGTACCAGGGAACTGATGAATCAAAAAATTCTAACAGCTTTTTCCCTCCAATACCTTATCCTGTAAAACTTCTCCATGATGCACAAGCTTCGCTTTAATGGAATTGGCAATGATACAATGCCTGAAGGTTTTCAATAATACTTCATTGGCAAGGGCAATGTCTTCCTCTTTTTGCACAAATACTTTCGGATAAAGGTTGATGATGGTAAATTCCAGGCGTCCGTCAACCAGTTGCACCAGGCCGGTGGCTTTGCATTCAAAACCCGTAACCAATAATTTTCTTTTTTCGGCAATGGCAAGAAAAGTGGCCATCGTGCAGCTGCTCAGCGAACCTAAAAACAACTGCTCGGGACTCCAGATACCTGCAACGCCTCCGGCAAATTCAGGAGGAGTGGCCACTTTGATACTGTCCTTCACAGCATTGGTGGTAAGCATTCCTTTACGCCCTTCTTCGCGTGTACACTGGGCTTCAAAATAATACTGGGGTGCTTCGGTCTTTAATAACATGATCTTTTATTTATGTGAAATAACCCCGGCGACATTATTTTTAAATATCAGTTACCGGGCATAAACTATGGAAACTTAAAAAAAAATCTTATTGCATTATTGATCGCTTCTTTGGGATGTTTTATAGTTTTATCCGTGATCACATCCGTTCTGTTTTATGATCAGGAATCAAAATTCATTTAAAATACCCATGAATTTTATGATTTTGGTTATAGCGGGAGGAGACTTTTATCATTCCCGGTATCAACAAAAGAGAAAATTTAAAAATATGAAGAGTGAAGCCTTATAGATTTAATTATAAGAAAATATTGGAAGCAAGGGTAATGTTATATATCAAATAGCACACTTACTTACATTTTTACCATGCCAAGTATACATTTTTACTACTATATTCCACAATTTAGTGGGGTATAGTGGGAATACTGTGGGAATACTGTGGGAAAACAGAGAACAAGACCTATAGCAGACCTTTTCATGTTACGGCCTGTTTCTATGTTATTACAGGCAAGTTTCCTGAATGAATGCTGAAAGGAAGGGGCTATAAACCGATATCACAGATTTAAAGTCATCTTTGTTTTTTGCGGTGGCTTAGGGGCTACCCTAATTTTTAAAAACTACGGTAGTCTCTTGCAGACTTATTTAGGTCACTTTCCTGTTTTACCGTTATTATTTTGATTGCTAAATAAAAACTTTCTGCTCAATTCATCATACAGCAAAAGAAAGTTGTTGGATTTTCCGTCCTTGTCAAAAACAGATTCCCAGGTATTCAATGGTTCCCAAATGCAAGTGCCTTTGCCTTTTCCATCGGGCAATTCAAAAGCAATTTTGTTTACTTCTTCTTTTAAACGGGAATATTCCACTACAATAACATCCTTTGCATATCTGCGCACCAGGTCATTTAAATTATCCCGAAGATCATCCAGGGTGCCGTGCCACTTAGGATAATACGATTCACCAATTACGTCAAAGTGTACTCCTCTTGCAATCATGTTATTAGAAGCCTGGGTGATACCTGGTATTTGGCCACCCAGATTGCCTGATTCTCGTGCGCTGCGTTGCAGCCTGTACTTAAAATTCAATCCCGATCCATTTTTTCTTTTTTTTCTCATATTTATCATAATTGAACTTATATAATTTACCGGGCCTGTGGGGTACATCCTGCTCCATTTCATCGATATCGATCAGGAAATCCATGGCAAAAAACTTTTTCCGGAAATTGCGCCTGTCCATTTTGGTATCCAATATAGCCTCATACAAATTCTGAAGGTCGCGCAATGAAAATTTCCTGGGTAAAAGGTTAAACCCCAGCGGATGTTCCTGGATCCTTTTTTGTAACCACGAGTAACAGGTTTCAAATATCTGCTGGTGATCAAACGCAAGCTTGGTAACACTTTGCACATCATGCCAGTGCAATTCGTTATCCAATATCTTTAATTTATGATGCTGCACGTTTATTAAAGAGCAATACGTCACGGTAACCACACGGCCGGCCGGATGGCGGTTTACTGTGCCAAAGGTTTGTACCTGTTCCAGGTATACGTCATCTAAACCAGTTCGCTGTTTTAATATCCGATAGGCTGCGGCATCCAGGTCTTCGTATTGGCCTACAAGGTCTCCCAATAAAGACCACTTACCCTGGAATTTCTTAAGATCGCTCCGGATCAATAAAACTTTCAACTTATTTTCGTCGAAACCAAAAATTACACAATCAACAGATAATGCAATGCGGTTGCTGCCCTCTACCTCGGACTGGATTGCAACGAGGGTCTTAATATTCTTTACATGTTTCCCATTTACTCCTGTTGCCATAAATAAAATATCTTTTAGTTAACCCGGAATTTATTGTTTTATAAATTGATTTTTAAAATCCTTGCTACCTCAACAATTCATAGACACCAGTAACTTTTGCATCAACAGAAAAATCATGAAGCTCAGCTATTTCCCCGGTCAATACTTTTTTTATTTTAGAGAATCCATTGATTCTTTGCCCGTATTTTGCAATGCTGATCTTCTTTTCTTCTTTTGAAGTATTCATCACCACCATGACCGTTTGCTTATTATCATAGCGGAAATAAACATACACACCATCTTCGGGAACATATTGCATGAATTTGCCCGTAGTTAATGCACTTGAGGTCTTTCTATAATTAGCCAGCGTAGCCAGGTATTGAAAAATCTCCTGGTCTTTTTGTGTGCGGCCTGAGATAGAAAATTTATTCATTTTATCGCCCGGCCAGCCTCCCGGAAAATCCAGGCGGACATGTCCGTCATTTGGACTTGTAGTGCCGGTAGTAGCCAGTTCATCTCCATAATAAATCTCCGGAATGCCCCTGCAGGTGAGCAACCATGCAAGTGCTGCTTTGTACCTGTTTACGTCTTCATTTACTACGGAAAAGAATCTTGCCATATCATGGTTATCCAAAAATATGACCTCCCTTGTGGGATCCTTGTACACGAAATCCTGCGCAAGGGTGGTATATAAATTATTCACGCCATCTGTCCATCCAAAATCTTTTGTCATGGCATCTGTAATGCCCCAAAGCGTTTGAAAATCTGTGGATGCTGGTAAATTACTTTTAAAAGGAATATTGTAATTATTCTGAACAAAATAGGATTGATTGGGAACGCCATGCACCCAGGTTTCGCCAAACATAGTTAATTGCGGATATTCATCCATCAGCGCTTTATTGCAACGGTTCATAAATTGCAGATCGTTATATGCATAGGTATCAATTCTCCACCCGTCAATTCCAAATTCTTCCACCGTCCACAATGCATGCTGTATCAAAAAATTGGCCACATAAGGATTGTTTTGATTCAGGTCGGGCATCATTTTAGTGAACCATCCATCGCTCATTTTTTTCCTGTCGATATCACTTGCATAAGGATCAAACAAAACCTGGTCTTTATAAGTTGTATTGGTGTAACGGGGCCATTGATTCAGCCAGTCTTTCATCGGCATATCCTGCACAGTAAAATGATATAAGCCAACATGATTATATACAGCATCCTGGATCATTTTCATTCCTTTTTCATGTACTGCATCAATTAAATTCTGATAAGCAGTTTCACCTCCGAGGCGGGGATCAATTTTATAATGATCAGTAAATGCATACCCATGTTCAGTCCTTTCGGGCATATCATTTTCCAAAACAGGGTTCAGCCATAAAGTGGTAACCCCAAGCGATTGCAAATAATCAAGATGATTTTGTATCCCTTTCAGATCACCACCATGGCGGTTAAATACTGTGTCGCGGTTGAGTGACTGGTCCCTCATACCCGGTATCCTGTCGTTTGAGGGATCCCCGTTGCTGAAACGATCCGGCATGATCAAATAAATAAAATCCCTGGAAGTAACCCCTTGGGCATAATCGTTTCCTTTGCCTTTACGACGTGCTTTTAATTCAAAATAAACTGAACAACATCCCAACGGCGCAGAAATGAAAATAAAATCGATCTTCATTTTTCCGGGCCTGGCAAACGGTGAAATTTCAAGATCAAGAAATAAATATTTCCTGTTTTCGGCTTTATGAATGTTTACCAATTTTACACCCGGGTAATTTATTTTTACGGTAGATCCATCAGCCCACACATTTAAATTGCTTTCTGAGTGAACCATGATTTGCACTTTATTCCACTTCATACCCACCCACCAGTTGGTGGGATAACATTGGAAGCTTTCTGATTGTGCAAAAGCAGCAGTAAAAAAAATAACAGTAAAAAATAAAAAAAGCAATATCCTTTTCATTTACTAATCTTTTTCTTTTATAAAAAAATAGCAGATCAATGCAGCGATGATCATTAACCCCCCTCCGATCTGAACAGCGGCTAACCTGTCGTTGTGCAATACGTTCTTCATTATCCATCCAAAACCCAATGAAGCTATAATTTCCGGTAATACAATGAAGAAATTGAAAATGCCCATGTATACACCTATTTTGTTTTGGGTAACACACCGCTTAGCATGGCATAAGGCATTGACAGGATACTTGCCCATGCAATGCCTACGCCGGTCATACATCCGAACAACATGTATTTATTTTCTACAAAGGCAACACTTATCAAACCAATTGCACCGCATAAGAGGCAAACACTATGCGTCAGCCTTCTACCCAATTTCCTTGCAATAGATGGAAGGATAAAAGCAAATATTACCAGGGCAATCACAGCAAACAAGGAATTTTTTAAAAGCATAACAATCTGTTTAGAAAGTAAATCTACTATTTAATGTGTATAAATTACACACTTCTTGAATTTTATCGGAAAATTTCCTGAAATAGTGTCATTGTCCGGGATGGCTTTCTGAGTTAGTGCCGGTTATGCCAACCAGTACCTTGCCTGCGATCAAAAGGTATTTTATGTCCGGCATTTTTCTGGTGCACGCTGCGGTTGGCATCAATAAAAATATCAGGTGTATCGCCATCGGTATTCATTAAAATGGCTATTTCAAAACAATTATTTTTTTTGGAAATAACACCGCGAAGGGTATCGGGAAAATTAAAAATAAAATCCGGATTTTTGATTGCGTTTATAGTAAGTTTGTTTGACGCTATTTATTTGTCGGCCTAACATCATGGAACCTTTAATCATCTGCAAAGCAGAAGTAGCGCAATGCCTTTCCATGGAAAAATGCATTGCGTTAATGGAAGAAGCATTTAATGCCCTTGCCAATGGCCATGCATTACAACCCCTGCGATCTGTAATGTGGCTTCCTGAAAAACCGGGAGGCCTGGGAATGATGCCCGCTTTCAGCGCAGATAAAAAAATAATAGGAATAAAAGTGATCAGCGTTTTTCCCCGCAATAAAGAATTCGGTTATCCTTCGCACCAGGGAGCTGTCTTGCTTTTTGAAAGTGTATACGGACAATTGCAGGCCATTGTTGACGCAGAGGAGATCACCTCAATCAGGACGGCTGCGGTAAGCGCACTTGCAACAAAATTATTATCAAGAGATATACCATCCACACTTGCAATACTTGGTTCCGGGATTCAGGCCAGGCGGCATGTGGAAGCGATGTGTTGTGTACGAAAAATAAATTCCATAAAAATATGGAGCCGTGATCATGTTCACGCGAAAGAGTTTGCCAGTGAGATGTCGCAGCAACACTATGTACCCGTTATTGCTGTAAAAGATACAAAGGATGCAATTACAGATGCTGATATTATTTGCACTACTACTGCTTCACCAACTCCTGTAGTGTTGGGTGAGTGGATAAAAAAAGGAGCACATATCAATGCCGTAGGGTCATGCACACCTGGCACAAGGGAATTAGATACCGCAGCGATCATCAACTCAAAATTATATACTGATATATACGAATCCATTTACAATGAAGCCGGTGATTTTATTATCCCGAAAAAAGAAGGTGCGATCCATGACGACCATGTGAAAGGGGAACTGGCAGAGCTGATGATGGGGGAAAAAAAAGGCAGGGAAAGCAATGATGAAATAACGTTATTCAAATCACTGGGCATAGCGATAGAAGATATTTATGCAGCCGATCATGTGTATAAAACGGTCATTCAAAAAAATGGATCTTAATAATGATACAACAAAACATATTGCCTAACCCCATCCCGCTTGATGAAATAAAAGCGGCGCAGCAACGCATTAAAGGAAAAGTAAACCGAACGCCTTTACTGCGGCTTTATCATGATGAATTTCCGGGAGAAATATATCTGAAGCTGGAAAATCTTCAGCCCATCGGTTCATTCAAATTGCGTGGCGCCTGCAATGCGATGAGCATGGCCGGCAAAGAGATGCTTTCGGAAGGCGTATATACCGCAAGCGCAGGAAACATGGCACAGGGTGTGGCGTGGAACGCAAAAGAAATGCAAATACCCTGTACCGTTATTGTTCCTGATCATGCCCCGCAAACCAAGCTGGATGCGATCACCCGCATGGGAGGTAAATATATCAAACTGCCATTTGAACAATGGTGGCAGGTATTGGTTACCCGTACATACGAAGGAATGAAAGGATTCTTTGTACACCCCGTAAGCGACCTGGCTGTGATCGCAGGCAATGGAACGATCGGCCTGGAAATACTGGAAGACCTTCCGGATGTGGATGCTGTAATAGTATCTTATGGCGGGGGCGGATTGATTTCCGGGATAGCTTCAGCGATAAGCGTTTTAAAACCCGGAACAAAAATATATTCTTCTGAAACATCTACAGCATGCCCGCTTTCAAGATCATTAGAGGCTGGTAGTCCACAAAAGATAGATTATATTCCAAGTTTTATTGACGGAATCGGCAGCTCGGGATTATTGGCAGAAATGTGGCCGCTCGTCAGCTCATTGGTAAGCGCTTCCATTGTGATCAGCCCGGAAGAAATAGCGAAAGCGATAAAACTACTTATCCAACGATGCCGCATAATCGCCGAAGGGGCCGGGGGATCTTCTGTTGCTGCAGCATTGACAGGGAAAGCGGGACATGGGAAAATTGTATGTGTTGTTTCCGGAGGTAATATTGACCTGGAAAAAATAACGAAAATCATGAATGACCAGGTGCCATGATAGTGGCTATATTCAGGTCACTGTTTCAATCCTCCATCTTCAACTCACCGCTCAGGATATGACCTTTACCAGGCATTGGACTGTGTTTTGGTTTGGGACTGTTCTACTCCGGGTTTGTTTACGGACTGGTCTTGTTTTACTCTTCTTCTAAAAAAAGGCCCTTTTCTAAAAGAAGAGTAAACGCAGAGTAAGCCAAGAGTAAACCACGGGTAAATGAATTCTAAATGAATTCTAAACCAACTCTAAACCAAACCTAAACCAAACCTAAACCAATCCCAGACGAAATTGGGTAAAAAAAGACCTTAGCCGCGGTTAATGCCTGCCCGTATGGCAGGAAGGTCTCCACCAACCACAACTTCAGAAAACTATTATGCCCAGTTCGGTATGGAAACCAGCCAGGGTATAAAAGAATATGCCCTGCGATGATATATTGATATGACGAATATCATATTCTTTCTGCATCAGTAAAACTAATTTTGCACTATGATGCTATGGAAAAATATTATTAAGCGACCTTCCTGATCCTTCATCTTCCCACAACGCACTATCATATCTACTTTTTTAAAGAAGCTAATCGAATAAATCAAATTAATATGAAAACTATTATTGAACCTTTCAGAATAAAATCAGTTGAACCAATATATTTCAATACGAAAGAAGAACGCAGATTAATTTTAGAAAAAGCGTTTTATAATCCTTTCCTGATTCATTCCAAAGATGTGTTAATTGACCTGCTGACCGACAGTGGCACCAGCGCCATGAGCAGTAATCAGTGGGCTGGCATTATGCAGGGTGATGAATCCTATGCAGGCAGTCCAAGCTTTTTTCGATTTGAAGAAACCGTGCAGCAAATTACAGGCATGCCATTGGTAATTCCAACGCACCAGGGAAGAGCAGCTGAAAAAATATTGTTCAGCATTCTTGGCGGGAAAGGAAAATATTTTGTAAGCAATACTTTGTTTGATACTACAAGAGCTAATATTGAATTTTCAGGTGCTGCAGGAATCGACCTTATATGTGAAGAAGGAAAACATCCAACCATTCCTGCAGCATTTAAAGGAAATATGGATACGGTTGCTTTGAAAAATTGTATTGCAGAAAAAGGAGCAGCCAATATTCCGCTTTGTATCCTTACCATAACCAATAATTCCGGCGGCGGGCAACCGGTTAGCATGCAGAACATAAGAGATGTAAAAATGATCTGTTCTGAAAATAATATCCCGCTTTTCATTGACGCATGCCGTTTTGCCGAGAATTCTTATTTTATCAAACTGCGGGAAGAAGGCTATGCCGGCAAAACCGTTCGCGAAATTGCCAGGGAACTTTTTTCTTATGCAGATGGCTGCACCATGAGCGCCAAGAAAGATGCTTTCGCCAATATTGGCGGGTTTTTGGCCATGCATAATGAACAACTTGCACAGCAATGCCGGAATCTCTTAATTATGACGGAGGGCTTCCCAACTTATGGAGGTCTTGCAGGGAGAGACCTTGAAGCAATAGCAATCGGCCTGAATGAGGTGATGGAAGAACATTATTTGCAATATCGCATCCGCAGCATTGAATATATCACCAAAAAATTAATTTCTGCCGGAGTGCCGGTGATGCAACCTGCGGGCGGGCATGCCGTGTACATTGTAGCAAATGAATTTCTTTCCCATATTCCTGTTGAACAATATCCCGGCCAGGCCCTGGTAGGTGCATTGTATTTGGAAGGTGGCATTCGTAGTGTTGAAATTGGTTCACTCATGTTTGGGAAATATGATGAAACTAACAAATTGTTACCGGCTCAATTGGAATTGGTTAGACTTGCAATTCCCAGAAGAGTTTACACACAAAGCCATATTGATTATGTGGCTGAGGTGATCATTGAAGTATTCAACAACCGGGGTAACATTAAAGGGCTGACGATCCTGGAAGAAGCGCTTACACTGAGACATTTTACTGTAAAACTGAAACCCATTTAATAAAAAACAAACTCATTGAAATGAAAAAAATAAACCAAAGCTGGGCCGAACCCTACAAAATAAAAATGGTGGAATTGTTGAAAATGACAACTGCTTCCCAACGGAAAAAAGCAATGATGGTAGCAGGTTACAATACTTTTCTTTTAAAATCTGAAGAAGTGTATATCGACCTACTTACGGATAGTGGCACTTCTGCCATGAGTGACCGTCAATGGGCAGGCATGATGATGGGCGATGAAGCCTATGCAGGCAGCCGGAATTTTTATCATCTCGAAGAAGTAGTAAAAGATGTATATGGATACAAATATCTTATACCCACACACCAGGGCCGCGGCGCAGAAAATATACTATCAAAGATCCTGATCAAAAAAGGAGATATCATTCCCGGAAATATGTATTTCACCACTACCCGCCTGCACCAGGAACTTGCCGGGGGAAAATTTGAAGACATTATCATTGATGCAGCCCACGATCCTGAAAATGAATTTCCATTTAAAGGAAATGTTGACCTGGAAAAACTGGAAAAACTGATCAAAAAATATGGGGCCAAAAAAATTCCTTATGTAAGTATGGCTACCAGTGTGAATATGGCGGGTGGCCAGCCCATCAGCATGCATAATTTAAAAGAACTGAGAGCAGTCACAAAAAAACATGGTATCCGGGTTATTCATGATATGACAAGAGTTGCGGAAAATGCATTTTTCATTCAGCAAAGAGAAAAAGGATATCAGCAAAAAACTATAAAAGCGATCGTAAAAGAAATTTGTTCTTATACTGACGGAGCTACCATGAGTGCCAAAAAAGATGCATTGGTAAATATTGGTGGCTTCCTTGCCATCAATGATTGGGATGTCTTTGAAAAAGCAAGAAATATGGTGGTGGTATATGAAGGCTTGCACACTTATGGCGGTCTTGCGGGAAGAGATATGGAAGCGATGGCAATTGGAATTGGTGAAAGTGTTAGTGATGACCATATCAGGGCAAGGGTTGGGCAAGTGATCTACCTTGGCAAAAAAATGATGGAATATAAAATCCCGATTGTAATGCCCATCGGCGGACATGGTATTTTTGTGAATGCAAAAAAATTTTTACCGCATATCCCGCAAGACCTTTTCCCTGCGCAATCATTGGCTGCAGAAATATATCTTGATTCAGGAGTAAGAACTATGGAAAGAGGAATTGTATCAGCCGGAAGAAAATCCAGCGGCCAAAATTATTATCCAAAACTGGAGCTTGTCCGGTTCACTATTCCCCGTCGTGTATACACGCAGGCACATATGGATGTGATCGCAGAATCTGCAGCACGGGTATATGAACACCGAAATAAGATCAAAGGAATGAAGATGGTATATGAGCCAAAGTATCTTCGCTTTTTCCAGGCAAGGTTTGAAAAATTATAAAGTTTTTCAACGCCAACCCTGACAGGATTTTTGTTTGAGAAAGGCTTACCCCTGTTTAAAAAGCCAGTCTTCCCTTATTTGTTATTGGTTTTCATCAATTGCGTATTGATAATTTAAGGAATCCAGTTCTTCTTCAGCATAATACAAAGCTTCAATAAACTGATGCCTCCGTTTGCCTGATATACCTGGCAGCCGGTGATAATACATTATACCATCCCAGAGATTTTGATAAAAGGAAGCATAGTATTTTTTCTTTTTCGAAAACTGTTCAGTATGAATATCTTCTTCCAGTTGTTCTTTCAGGTAATCAATATATAACTGAAGTTCTTTAATGAACATATTAGGCCTTTTGTTGTAGGAAAGGATATTTTTTCTTCCATAAATATGATCGGTCATGGTTTGTAGTGAAACAACTTTGGAGAAGTTCGCAATGTTTGGTCCAGGGCAAATGTTTACCGCATCCAGTTTCTTAATGAATGTCTGCTTATACTTTATTGCAGCCGCATTGCTCAGGCCCACGCATAAACATTCTTTCTCCAATACTTCATTCAATTGTTTATTGTATTCCAACTCGGAAAGATCCAGAGATTGCAAGTTTGCAATTTTTAGTTTTTGATATTTGTGGGATGCTGTACATATCGGCTCTGTAGTAAACTCAGTATTAAAACCTAAGTGTTTTTCGGTACATGGGCTACCAGGCTTTCCATTGCTGATACGACATAATTTTTCAGTTTCAGCACTGGTTCTTTTCAGGTAATGGAACCTGATACCTAAAGGAGAATTGCGGCTCAACACTATATCCTTTTCTTTTGCAGCGCACAATAGTTTCAAAGTTGCTTCATCCACCGTGGTAGCTTCAGGTACCAGCAAAAAGGGAGTTCCCCACCCGGTACTTTCTAAATTGTAGTGCCTGTGCAAAAATTCATCTTCTTCATGAGTTCCAATACCTCCTTGTGCAGAAAATATCATTTTCGGAGGGTAAATAAATTTTCTATTGCTTTTTTTCTCCAGCGCAATGTTGTAGATCTCAAAAAGCGTATCAATAAGTTCCTGCCTTTTTAATTTGAATTCTTCCAGTATTGGCCCCAGTAAATGGCCCTCTGTTGCAAAAGCATGGCCACCACAATTCAGCCCGGATTCTATCCTGAATTCACTAACCCAAATACCTTTCTTGGCTAAATATTTTCCCTGAATCAGTGCGGAACGGTAATCACTCACCTTGATAATTACTTTTTTTGTAAATCCTCCATCTTCATTTACACTAAAGTCTGCACATTTCTCCAGATAATTATATAATCTTAGGTTCATGCCGGCGGAAAAAATCACCGAAGAGTTTGAAAGGTTGCTTTTTGCGTATCCTCTCAGAGCTGCAACTGCATCCGACCCGTCTTCAATCAACTCGCCGCGTTTATTATAATTATCCTTGTCTGTTTTTGTCAGAATATTTACATCAATACTCCCGGGTTTAATATTTGTACGTAAATAATTTTCCATTTTTTCCTTTTCCAATTGATCATCGGTCTTCATCATTTGCAGATACATACTTTTTAATGCGCTGTCATCAGGCAGCATTTCAAAATATTTCACTATTTCAGAGCCCAATTCAAAAGCAGCGTTCCTGAGTTTTTCAAACTGTAGCTGCACGATCGAATTTACCAGGTTCAGGTAATCGGTTATTCTTTTGGCACGGTAATCTGCTTCATGTGTAGTAATGGGTTGATGCTCCAGGTTGATGGTAGGATAATAATGACTTCTCATCATCTCTACTAACCTGTCTTCCACAATTGAAATAACAGATGAGATTCCAAAGCGGGCTACTTTTATTGGGGTATCAATTGTATAAGCCAGACCCATTACAGGGATATGAAATTTATGATGTGGGGAATAATACATTATGTTTGATAATTAAGATTGAAATCTGTAAATAAATATTTTTTATTAGTACCAAAAATCATTGTCTACCCGCCCCTGTTCCATGTAATTTTTTTTCCAAATCCCACGGTACTGTCAGTCATCTTAACCTGGTTGATTTGAATAGTCTTGATTTCACCGGGTATTGCCAATGCCATTGGATGCTTTTTATAATAGAATCCTGATGCCTCCCTGGTCAATGGATGATCATTATTTAAAACGATCGCTTCAAACTGCATTCCTTTCACAGCTAATGCGTTTAGCTTATCCGGTAAAACTGTTCCGGCGATAAATGGATTTTTTTTCATCAATAGGGAATGATGTGAATCAGCGGATGATTTAATAAAGAGCAGATATTCTTTACTGTAAAAAGCATAGAAGCAGTTGAAGCAATAGGGTTTGCCCTGTTCATCAACGCAACATAAAGTAGCACAGGTTTGGTTTTGGATAAATTGAATTATAGTTTTATTCATTGCATTTTAATAATTTTTTCCAGGGCTGGCTTTAGCTATTTACTGGTACAAAAGGCGGCCAAAAAAAAACTAAACCCAACTAAAATTCCTTAATCTTTCCACATCACTGCAATCCTCAGAGTGTCTTCAATGCTTCAATGGTTTCCCACCTGCGATGCATGCCTTCATTGGCTAATGCAAGAAACATTATTGCTTTTTCCGGATCGTTGTTTTTAATTGACGCAAACCTGTTCTCATGATATAAAAATTCTTCCAGCGGCAATGATGGGTTTTTACAATCCAGCGTAAAGCGTTGCCCTTTCTCTTTCATAGGATTGTAACGGAACAAAGGCCAGTAACCCGTCTTCACTGCCAGGTTTTGCTGCTCATTACCATGGCTCATATCGTATCCATGTGCTATGCAGTGGCTGTAAGCAATAATAATAGAAGGTCCTGGATAAGCTTCTGCTTCAAGAATTGTTTTGAGTGCATGCACATCATTTGCTCCCATTGCGATCTGCGCAACGTAGGCGCTGCCATGTGCAATAGCCTGCATCGCCAGATCTTTTTTCCCGGTTGTTTTTCCCTTAATAGAAAATTTTGCGCTGGCACCGATCGGTGTTGATTTTGATTTCTGCCCGCCGGTATTGCTATATACTTCAGTATCCATTACCAGTATGTTTACATTTTCACCGGTGCTGAGCACATGGTCCAACCCGCCAAAACCAATATCATAGGCCCATCCGTCACCACCAATGATCCACAAGGATTTCTTTTCCAGAAAATCAGCCACCTGGTAAAGCCGGAATGAATCTTCACTTTTTAATTCTCTCAATCGTTTTTTTAATTCATTTACATATTTCCTTTGTTGGATCATTTCACTTTCGGCATGTTCTTCATTAGCAAGAATAGCATCTGTAATTTCACTCCCTACTTCTTCCCTTAATGCTTTCAGCAATCGAATGGCTATTTCCCTTTTCTTATCATTTGCAAGTTTGATACCAAGGCCAAATTCGGCATTGTCTTCAAACAAAGAATTTGCCCACGCCGGTCCACGTCCTTCGCTGTTAGATGTCCATGGAGTAGTGGGAAGATTGCCACCGAAAATGGAAGAACATCCTGTTGCATTGGCCGTGATCATCCTGTCGCCAAATAATTGTGTAAGCAGTTTCAGATAAGGCGTTTCACCACAACCACTGCATGCGCCGGAAAACTCAAATAATGGTTGCAATAACTGCGAACCCTTTACTGTGGCCTTGTTCACTCTTGTCCTGTCAATATCCGGTAAAGAAAGGAAGAAGTCCCAGTTTTTCTTTTCTGTTTCTTTCAATGGAAGTACATCCTGCATATCGATGGCTTTATGGCCAACCTGTATTTTACTTTCAATCGGACAAACTTCTGTACACAACTTGCAACCTGTACAATCTTCCACAGCAACCTGCAGCGTATACGCTTCACTGTCTTTAAAAAATTCCTTACCCACAGGATCAGTATGCTTGAAAAATGAAGGGGCATCGGTTAAAAAATCCCTATTATAAACTTTTACACGGATGGCAGCATGGGGGCAAACAAAATAACATTTACCACATTGCGAACATAATGAAGGATCCCATACAGGCACCTGCTCTGCCATATTTCTTTTTTCCCATTTGGTAGTTCCGGATGGGTAAGTACCATCAGCAGGAAATGCACTCACGGGTAAATTATCACCATCTCCCGAAATAATTTTTCCCAGGACATGCTGCACAAAATCCGGTGCTTCACTGCTTACCTGAGCTTCTATTTCTTTTTGGCCAACAACGTAATTTGAATAATCAACCAGGAAAAGATTTTCCAGTGTTAGGTCAACAGCATTGAAATTTTTCTGAACCACTTCCTCTCCTTTACGGCTATACGTTTTTTGAATTGCATTTTTAATGTACTGAATGGCTTCCTCCTTTGGCATTACATTGGATATGGCAAAAAAGCAGGTTTGTAAAATGGCATTGATGCGTGAACCCATACCGGTATCTTTGGCCACTTTGGAAGCATTGATCACATAGAATATTAATTTTTTTTGAATGATCTCCTCCTGGATCTTTCCCGGTAAATATTGCCAAACTTCTTCAGTTGGATATGGTGTATTCAATAAAAATGTTGCGCCTTCTTCAGCATCTTTAAGAATATCATATTTTATTAAATAATTGAAATGATGGCAGGCAATAAAATTGGCCTTATTGATAAGATAAGAAGAACGGATCGGGTTTTCACTGAAACGCAAATGTGATACCGTGAGAGAACCGGATTTTTTGGAATCATACACAAAATAACCCTGTACCTGATCGTCGGTTACTTCTCCAATGATCTTGATTGTGTTTTTATTGGCGCTTACTGTGCCATCAGCGCCCAGGCCAAAGAATAACCCACGGAACAGGTGCTGATCTTCCAGTGAAAAGTTTTTATCCCAATCCAGGCTGGTATGCGTTACGTCATCATCTATACCGATGGTGAAATTATTTTTAGGCGTATTTTTCTTCAATTCATCAAATACCGCTTTGGCCATACCAGCATTGAATTCTTTTGAAGCAAGGCCATAACGACCGCCGATCACCTTCGGCATTTCATATATCCAATCAATATGCAATGCATTTACCACATCCATATATAAAGGCTCGCCGATAGCCCCGGGTTCTTTACAACGGTCCAGTACAGCTATTCTTTTAACAGTTGGCGGAATTACATCCATAAAATGTTTGACAGAGAATGGCCTGAACAAATGCACGTTCAGGTAACCAACTTTATCACCCGCTTTATTAAGGTAATCTGTTACTTCATGCACAGGGCCATAACCTGAACCCATGATAATAATGATATCTTCTGCTTCCGGATGTCCGTAATAATCGAAAAGTTTATAACTGCGTCCCGTTAGCTGCGCAAATTTCTTCATAGTTTCTTCCACGATCCCCGGTACAAGTTCATAATATGTATTGCAGGCTTCGCGGCTCTGGAAAAACACATCCGGGTTTTGTGCTGTACCGCGTATAAATGGATGTGCAGGATTCAATGCACGGTTGCGGTGCTCATTCACCGCTTCTTCATCGATCATTTCCCTGATAGCATCATCCGGAATAACCGAAACCTTATTGAGTTCATGTGAAGTGCGGAAACCATCAAAAATATTCAGGAAAGGAATTTTTGCTTTGAGTGTTGATGCAGTTGCGATCATCGCCATGTCCATGGCTTGTTGCGGATCGTTTCCAAACAACTGGGCAAAACCGGTTGAACGCGTAGCCATCACATCGCTGTGATCACCAAAAATCGACAATGCATGAGTGGCAATTGCCCTGGCCGCGATATGAAAAACTGTCGGTGTTAATTCACCGGCAATTTTATACATATTAGGGATCATCAGTAATAATCCTTGTGAACAGGTGAATGTAGAAGCCAGTGCACCACCCTGGAGCGCGCCATGAATGGTGCCTGCTGCCCCGGCCTCGCTTTGCATTTCTATCACTTTGGGAACATCTCCGAAAATATTTTTCACGTTATTACTGCTCCATTCATCAGCCCATTCTCCCATAGCCGATGAAGGCGTAATTGGATAGATGGCGCAAACCTCACTTGTTTTATACGCTATATAAGCGGCCGCTTCGTTTCCATCCATGATGGAAAAAGCTATCTTTTTTTTCGAAGTCGATTTCTTTTCGACCAAAGGAGATACTAAGGTTTCCATATCAAAAAAATTTGATTATAGTAAACCCCGAAAATAGATTAAGTGAACATTACAGGATATGATAAAAATCAGATAAAAAGATGATTAAATCACAAAAAGGATTGTTTGATTTGGCCTTGATCCTAAAAAAATGATGCTCTGAATTGACCAAAAGAACCAGGTGAAGTGATCGCAAGGTTATTGTACCTTATCTAAACCCCATTCCTGCAAAAGAGGATTTGTAAATACTTTCATGCTGTCAGTGTCAAGAAGTTTATTCCTGGCGGTTATCCATGAATCTGCAGCAGCGCCATACATCCTGGTTATCCGCTCTGCATTCAATCCGGTCATTTTACCCCAATGGAATGTAAAGGGAATTTTTTCTTCATCAAGTTTATTCCATACTGCATTATAAAAGTTTTTAGTTTTATCAGAAAAAATGCCATCCAATTCAAGAATACAGGTAAAATCAGGAAAATGAGTAAATGCCAGTGTTGCCCCTGATTTTTTGATGAACCGGTAAGCAAAAAGGCCTGTGAAAGGGCCATCTGTTTTGTTGACCTCAAACAGTAATTCAGTAACCCGGTTTACCATGTTAAGCGGAATACCCAATGCAGTGCTTAACAATTTTCCATGAAGATTTGTATTGTCGAAGATCTCGCCCAATGTACCAAATTGCTTATTGAAAGGCTTTAAAGCGCCCGCAAGTAATTTATTTACAATCTTTGGAACCAGGGCCGGGATAGTATCTGTGAGTCTTCCGATAAAACAAGGTGCATCATCACCGGGGCCAATACCCGCGTCGTTATGAACTGGCTTAACGTAATTTTCCTGGTAAGGCCTTTTATAATAAGTATATATATACGCACCATTTTCAAGATCGTAGGGATTGATTGATACCGAAAAATGAAAAGGCCTTTCATTACCATATGGCAGGTTCAATCCACTGAAATCAAGTGTTTCCATCGTATTTTTAAGTGGATCGGCATAAGGGATGCGCTGCAGGTATGTTTCCAGTAAAAAAAGATCTTCAGTTTCAATCATCACGCCATGAATGATGCCAAAACTTCCAAAGCTTACCAATGCTGCATTGAACAAGTCATCGTCCTGTACCAATTCTGTTTCCAGGTTTTGAATAAAAGAGGCAGATACAATGGGCGCTGATTTTCTTTCGAGCCAGATATGCCGGTTAGGGCTCACAATGATGTGCATACCCACCACATAGTCCTGCACTCCTCCCACATCTATAGTTGAGCCATGAGCACCGGTAGACATAGCGCCCACGATCGTTTGTCCGTTACTGGCACCGCAGGTTTTTAATGAAAGTTTTTTTGCACGAAGTTCATCATTAAGTTCCCATATCCCATTTCCACACTGGGCGAATAAAAGCTTTTTTACATCCCCAGTATAACCAGGTACAACGCTTTGGGCTGAAATACTCAATGTAGTATTCAGCGGTTTGGTATCGATCATAATACCATCCCTTACAGTGGCAATTTTGGTCCATGACCAACCGGCACCCAGTGACCTGATCGCTGTATTGGTTTGTATCGCGTCACCTATTAATTTTTGAAACCCCTTTGTGGTATCATTATACCCTTCTAAAGCGTCAAGCATGGGTTCATTTCCGGCAATATATAGATCCTTAATTATCTCTGTAAAAGTTTCATGCTTGTTTTGCCATTCGGTATTACCTGTTTTAATTATTTTCATGACTTTAAATTTATAATGTACCGGTTTTTTTGCAGGGCTTACTGCATCTCCACTCCATTTTCACAGGACACCAGATGCCAAGGGTCGCTACAGTGATCAATGCATATCCAAAATTGGTTCTAACGGTAACTTCAGACATTCCGTTCACCCCCAAAGAATCGCAAACAGGTGTATGAATTTCAGCTGGCTTTCTGATGAGCCCCCAAAAAAATGAATGAGCGGTAACTATCGTGGACGCCTCTGTTCCTGCCTGGGCGTGCGTAGCAACCCTGTAAGAGTAACAACTGCTAAAAAATAATGTTGCAGTTAACAACCATACAATGGCCGTGTTTTTAAGGAAGGAAAAATTTAGTGGCATGATAAAATGAGTTTTAGACGTTTAATAAATGAAATCATTTTTTGCATTATCTGTTATTCCCAAAATGTACCTATCCATCGTATCGATAAATTTAATATAATTAATTTTAATTATTTACTCTTTTGTACAAATTCCTGAATCTGTGGTCTCAAATAAATCTTTGGCCTGTGATCAATACTTCTATATACCTGTTGTTGATTTGGCAAAAGAGCATTATCATCCCGGAAAACAGTTGAATTATGTAAGTTTTTTTCATAATTGTGTAACATTTTAAAGTTTGAATCTTTCCACCTTTGTCCTGCCGGATACGCTTCATAACATTTCTTGTGCAAAAATCTGAATTTGAAAAAACCGAAGCTTTCATCAATACCAAACCAGCCTGTCAGCGTAAGCTGTTGTTTTATTTTAAAATATCTTAAATATGGAAAATATCCTCATTGAAAAATAAAAATGAAAGGGGATATATATGGTAACTTGACCTGATTAAACAAAAAACGGGAAATGTTGACGCATTTCCCGTGTAAGGCTAAATAAGGAAAACTTGAAATACTGGTTGGATAGCACAAGCTTCCGCTATTTTATTAACCCAAATAAAAATATATGAAAATCGGCAAATCCGGTAATGTTTTACTGACATTGGCTGTACTAAAAGTTTTACGGATCATGAAACTTGCCATTGCTATTATTTTGTTTGCAGGTCTCCAAATATCAGCAAAAGGATTTTCCAAAGAGCCATTCACATTTAAGCTACCTGTCGTTAAAATGGTTCCGGAAATCAAAGTAAGCGGAAAAGTCATCAATTCAAATGGAGAGCCCATCCCCGGCGTCAGCATTCATGTGAAAGGCGCTGCCACCGGTACTTCCACAAATAGCAATGGAGAATACAGTGTAACGGTTCCTGATGACGCCATCCTGGTGTTCTCGTCTATCGGGTATGAAAGTCTTGAAATGCCTGTTAATAAACGAACAGAGATCAACATTACGCTGCAAAATTCTACCAAATCAATGGACCAGGTTGTAGTGGTGGGCTTTGGTACACAAAGAAAGATCGATGTTACAGGTTCCATAAGTTCGGTAAAGGGAATTGAGATAAGTAAACAATCCTCGCAAAATGCGATCAGTTCATTGCAGGGAAAAGTAGCGGGCGTACAGATAACGAATAGTGGCGCCCCGGGTGCTTCTCCCCAGGTACGCATCAGGGGTGTGGGATCCCTGGCAGCTACTGACCCATTATATATTGTGGATGGAACCATCGTGAGTGACCTGAGTTTTTTGAATCCTAATGATATCGAATCGATCGATATTTTAAAAGATGCTTCAAGCCTCTCCATTTATGGAGTAAGAGCGGCCAATGGAGTGATCCTGGTCACTACAAAAAAAGGGCATAAAGGAAAACCTCAGTTTAGCTATAACAGTTATGTTGGAGCCCAGCTGGTAACAAACAGCCTGCTAATGGCAACAGCTAAAAAATATGCTTTTTTAGTAAATGAAAAACTGGGCATGCCTACTGTTGCAGAATACCCCACTACCGATTGGTATAAACAAATATTAAGGTCCGCTGCAATTACACATAATCATCAACTCGGCATATCCGGTGGTACTAATAAGCTTACTTACAATGCCGGACTGGGCTATTACAACCAGGAAGGACTGGTTAATAAAAATGATTATGGAAAATTAACAGGCAGGGTTCAGGCTGATTATAAAATAAATAAAGAACTCAAATTCGGTGCACAGGCAATTTATTATCAGTACAATTCAACTGATATACCCGGTGATATTTTTTACCAGGCCTATGTAGCACCACCGATCATGGCTGTACGCAAAGCAAATGGCAATTATGGCGACCCGGCTGATTATAATGTAGGTAATTTTGCCAACCCCCAGGCAAGCTTAGACTGGTTTAACCAACGGTCAAAAGGAAATAGTATCACTGCATCTGCTTATGGTGAATATAAATTTGCAGGCTATTTTACTTTCCGCTCAAACTTTGGAATTACACAGGGACTCAATATAAGCAGAAATTATGTAAGTAAAGATTCCCTCACTACCGTACAACATACCTCGGTGAGCAGCCTTAACAGGGATTCTTCCAATTCCAGGAAATGGGTTTGGGATAATACCCTGACCTATGAAAGGAAAATTTTCAAACACCGCATTAAAGTATTGGCTGGTTATTCTTCTTCTGAAGATAAATTTACATCAGACGCATGGTCGGTAAACAATGTAGCTAATACCGGTGAATCTTCTTTAAAGATCAGTAATGGCGATCCCGCAACTGTTAAACATAGTTTTAGCGGCGACAGGGCAACTTTTATATCTTATTTTGCCCGGTTGAATTATTCTTATGACGACCGCTACCTCTTAACTGCTACGATGCGGCGTGATGGATCATCGAAGTTTCCCAGTGATAACAGGTTTGATAATTTTCCTTCTTTTGGTGTTGGCTGGAATATCACGAAGGAAAAATTCATGGAACACCAAAAGATATTTGATAACCTGAAATTGAAAGGAAGCTGGGGAAAATTGGGTAATGCAAGTATCCCTACCAATATCTCAGTTGCAAGAGTTGATTCAGGCGGAGTATATAATTATGTATTTGGCGGCACAGGTGGAGTTGTATGGCACGGTGCAAATAATACTGTATTCCCACCCAAAAGCCTGGTATGGGAAGTTGTAAAGGAAACTGATCTTGGCCTGGAAATGGGATTGCTACAAAATAAGCTGTTTATAGAAGCAGATTATTATGACCGCCAAACTCAAAATGGGATCTTCTCCCTGCCAATTCTTGGTACCGTAGGCACCTCCAACAGTTCAGTACTTGGAAATTTTGCGACTTATGATAATACCGGCCTGGAATTTTCAGCCACCTGGAGATCTAATATCAATAGGTTGAAATATAATATCGGCATAAACTTATCTGCCAATAAAAATAAAGTGGTAAGTATCCAGGGTGGTGATGTTGATCTATATGGGGGTGGCTTACCGGTGGGCGGATATTTAACTACGATTGCAAGAGTAGGAGAACCTATCGGGTCTTTTTACGGCTATAAGGTAACCGGCGTTTTCCAGACGGATGCAGAAGCTGCGGCTTCGGCACAACCTAACGCAAAAGCAGGCTATTTTATATATAAGGATCAGAATGGAGACGGTGTTATTGACTCTAAGGATAAAGTGATCCTGGGCAATCCCAATCCCAAATTAACCTATGGATTCAGTTCAGGATTTGAATTTAAAAAATTTGATTTCCAGTTAGACATCCAGGGCGTTGCAGGCGTTGATAATTATAATGCCAACAAGGGTGTACGGTTTGGCAATGAAAATTATACGGAAGATTTTTACCAGAATCGCTGGCATGGAGCCGGCACTTCCAATACCTACCCGTCTGCTGATTTAAGTGGCCCTAACCTGGATCCAAATTCATGGTTTGTAGAAAAGGGCGGATATATACGCATAAGAACTGCCCAGGTTGGATACACATTATCCAGCCGGATCCTGAACAGGTGGAAGATCCAGAAAGTACGTTTGTATTTGAACGCACAAAACCCTTTCACTTATTTCAAATACAAAGGCTTTACACCGGAAATCGGAGGTGCACCGATGAGTACAGGTATTGACCTGAATGTTTATCCATTGTCGGCAACCTACAACTTCGGTGTGAATGTAATTTTTTGATAATAATAAATCAATATAAAATGAATCATTTCAGGTCAACAGGTCTTCATCATAAAATTGCTGCCGCAATAACCGCGATTTGTTTATTGTTAACCGTGGGATGCACTAAAAGTTTTTTGGATGTAGCACCGATAGGCCAGCAAACCAGCGCTACCTTCTTTGCCAATGCAAATGATGCCACTGCTGCAGTAACATCCTGTTATGGTCACCTGAATGAATGGAAGGTGGCTGGTTTTGCCCACCTGGCCATTACAAGCATAACATCAGATGATGCCGAAAAAGGGAGTGTTCCGGGTGATGCTGCTTTTATGAATGATTTTGATAATTTTACTTTTACCTCTACCGAGTTCGAGATCGATGATTACTGGACCGGCCAATATGCAGGAGTGAACCTTTGCAATCAATGCATTGACAATATCCCAAAGATCACCATGGATGCCAGCTTACAGGCAAGGCTAATCGCAGAAGCAAAATTCATCCGGGCATACCATTATTTTAACCTGGTCAGGGCTTTTGGAGATGTTCCCAAAGTAGACCATGTTCCCGTAACCGCCGATGAATTAAATCCGGTAAGATCTGCCAGTGCAGATATTTATGCATTAATTGAAAGCGACCTGAATGCAGCTATAACCATATTACCCGCCAGCTACACTTCAGCAGAAATTGGCAGGGCTACTAAGGGAGCAGCATTAGGAACTTTGGCAAAAGTAAAAATGTATGAAAAAAAATGGACTGAGGTATTGGCCCTTACCGACCAGGTGATCGCTTTGCCTTATGCATTAATGAGCGATTATTACAAGATGTTCAGGGTAGCTTATGAAAATAACAGCGAATCACTTTTTGAAACACAGGCCAATACATTTGCCAGCGATTGCGGCACTTATTGCCAGTATTCCGAAGTGCAATGGGTACGTCCGGTAGGTTGGGGCTTTAATGTACCTACGCAGGACCTGGCTAATGCTTATGAACCCGGTGACCTGAGAAAAGCAGCAACCATTATTTTCAGTGGAGAAACAACGCAGGATGGCGATGTGATACCCGCTAACTCTCCCAATCCGAGGTACAATAAAAAGATCTATGTCCCTTCAAGTGTACCCAATGCCTGCGGCTACGGCTATGGCAGGGATCAAAACAGGAGAATACTACGATTGGGAGAAATATACCTGATACGTGCAGAAGCAGCCAATGAATTGAATGATACTGTAAAGGCGAAAGCTGCACTGAATATGATCAGGAACAGGGCGGGCCTGCCTTCCATCAATGCAATCAGCCAGGCAAATTTGCGCACCAAAATATGGAACGAACGTCATATCGAATTAGCTATGGAGGAAGACCGGTTTTTTGACCTGGTTCGCCAGGGAAGAGCCGGACTGGTATTAAGGGCACAGGGAAAACAATTTGTAGATGGCAAGAATGAAGTGTTCCCGATACCCGACAGGCAGATCGTTTTAAGCGGCAATAAGTTAACACAAAACCCAAATTATTAAATTTAAATAAAGCTCCGGGATCAATCGTGGCGTTGTTATTGCAGACCAGGTAATACCACCAATGAATATGAAAAACAAATTGCTGAATATATTATCAGGTATAAGGATGGCGCCATTTTAAACAAACCGGGTCCCGGATATTTTTTATAACAAAGATTTTCACAAAACAATTAAAACTAAAAGAATGAAAAAAAGAATCAGTTATTTATTTGCCGCCGGAATATTAATTTCAGCAGCAACAATTTCTTCATGCAGTAAATCATCTTCTGATCCGGTATTGCCGCAGATCGGCGGATATAATAATTCTAATGAAGTAGCGGCAGCAAACCTAAAAGCACATTGGGGCTTCGAGGGTACTACAAACGAATCAATTACTGGTGCAGTACCTACCGCAAGTTTGAGAGCTTCATTTGTTACCGGTGTTAAGGGCCAGGCTTTAAAATTAGACAGCGGGTATCTTTTATACCCATCAATGGCTGCGTTGAATCTACCAACTTTTGGAAGCGCTACAGTAAGTGCCTGGGTATATACGGATAACACGAATAGCCTCACTACCAGTCTTTTTACTTTGGCATTAACAGGCGCAGCACAAACAGATTGGAATATGGGCCCATTAAATATGTATTTTGAAACTGGCAGGCCAACTACTTATGATGACACATTAGTGCTTCATTCTGCTATTGCCACTTATGTTTCAGGCAGCAGGCTTGGAGGAGATAACATTAATGACTATGGTACTAGAGAAGTCGATTTTAAAACTGTTCACGGAACAAATAAATGGGTGCAATATATTTTAAGATATGATGCTACAGGTTCCTTTATTGATATTTATGCCAATGGTGTATTAGTGTCAAACAATAACTTCCGGTACAAGTACACCGGGGCATTACCTGGTGTTGGCTTTGGCCCACTTTTATTGCCGAATGCATTAAGCACCACACAGGTTTTAATTGGCGGATTCGCTAATACAACAACAGGTTTTCCTGCGTCTCTCCAGCAGGGATGGCAAGGGTTATACAGGGGAAATATCGATGAACTTAGGGTGTTTAATAAAGCTTTAACTGCTGCTGAGATCACAGCGTTATATCAATTAGAGCTGGCAGGAAGATAATTTTTTTTGATTTAACAAAGGGGCAGCATGGCTGGAGTTTTGCATGCTGCCCCTCTTTTCTTTTTACATAAATATTTTTTTGAAAAGAATGCGCTTTCAAATACTTGCTTTTTGTTGTTTGCTTTTAATGTCCTGTAAAAAAAATACGGGTAATCCGCCAACGCCCGGCTCATTTAACCTGGCCGCATATAAGGTGAATGAAAAAACCGGAAGCCTTAGCTATTATGATATCAATGTAGTACCAACTATTAAGCTTTCTTTTTCCGCTTCAGTCAATAAAAACCTGGTACAAGCGAATATTTCCTTTTCCGGAAATGGGGTATCTGCAATTCCGGTAACACTGACATATGAAAATAATGACAGCACTATAGTTTTAAAGCCTGTTACAGTACTTAAAAATCTTACAAGGTATAATATTATTGTTCTCACGGGCCTCGAATCGGTTGATCATGCAAGCCTGAGCAGCAGTTTGAACCTTACTTTTCTTACTTCCATTGATTCCACAGATAAATTTCCGCAACTATCCGATTCGGCATTGCTTACTTTGATACAACAACAAACTTTTAAATACTTCTGGGATTTCGGGCATCCCGTTTCGGGGATGGCAAGAGAACGCAATTCCTCCGGTGAAGTTGTAACCTCCGGGGGCACAGGCTTTGGCCTGATGTCGATCCCTGTTGCTGTCAATAGAAATTTCATAACAAGAGCAGCCGGCCTCACCCGGTCATTGCTGATTGTAAATTTTTTAAAAAATAACTGTACCCGCTACCACGGGGCTTTTTCACACTGGATCAATGGTACAACAGGCGCAACAGTTCCTTTCAGTAACAATGACAATGGTGCCGACCTGGTAGAGACTTCTTATTTGATGGAAGGCCTGCTGACCGCAAGACAATATTTTAATAGTACAACAGACATCGATGAAATTGACCTGCGCAATACAATCAATCAACTATGGGATGCGGTGGAATGGAACTGGTTCAGGCAAAATAACCAGAATGTATTGTACTGGCAATGGAGCCCCACATTGAGCTGGATCATCAATGGCCCAGTAAGGGGATGGAATGAAGCATTGATCACTTATGTGATGGCTTCTTCTTCCAGAACGGATTCCATTCCAAAGATCGTATACGACAATGGCTGGGCACAGAACGGCAATATACGAAATGGCAATTCTTTTTATGGGTATTCCTTGCCGTTAGGTCCATCCATTGGAGGGCCCTTATTCTTTGAACATTATTCGTTTTTAGGAATCAACCCGGTTGGATTGACGGATGCTTATGCCAGTTACCAGGTACAGACAACGAACCACACAAAAATAAATTATGAATATTGTAAAGCCAATCCACGCAATTATTTCGGGTATAGCGATCTTTGCTGGGGGCTAACCGCATCTGATATCCCAACCGGGTACGCCGCCAATGAGCCTAATAATGATAATGGCGTTATTGCACCAACAGCAGCGGTCTCTTCACTCCCTTATGCCCCTGCAGAATCAATGCAGGCCATTCGTTTTTTCTATTATAAATTGGGTGATAAGTTATGGGGGCAATACGGTTTTTATGATGCCTTTAAATTACAGGATCCCTGGTTTGCCAATTCAAACCTTGCAATTGATGAGGGCCCGATCATTGTAATGATTGAAAATTACCGGAGTAGCCTGATATGGAATCTGTTTACAAGTTCCCCGGAAATAAAGAACGGGATGAGGCGGTTAGGATTTATTGCTCCTTATTTATAAAACGGTGATATTGATAATCTGAGTTCAGGATAACCAATAAAGTAATAGTTGATACCTATTACTTACAATGCGATGAATTTAAGAATAAAGAACAAATGCCGAAGCAACAGTAGTACGAAAGTTCAGTAAAGCTAAACGGCAGGAACGGGCTGTAATCGTTCCTGCCTTGACTTTTTTGCTACTTTTTTTGTCAAGAAAAAAAGTAGAAAATAATGAATAAGTAGTTATCAATTGTTTATAAAAGATATTATTCCAAACCGGGGTTGAGAATTGTCCGGTGAAGCTTTCGATCATTTCCAGGTATAAAGAAATAAGTTTTCTACCATGAATAAGCTAATATTCAAACCCTGCATAAAAAGATTTTTCTTATTTGTATTTTTTTTCAGCGGATCAGTTTCTTTTGCTCAAAATCAGTCCCGGGCCGGCAATTCCGGCACCCTCCATCAAAGGCCTTTATCAGATGCTGCGTTATTGGATCTTGTTCAAAAACAAACTTTCCGTTATTTCTGGGATTTTGCACACCCTATTAGCGGAATGGCCCGTGAACGCAGTAACAAAACTTTTTATTATGGAGATGAAGTAGTTACTACCGGGGGGACGGGATTTGGAGTTATGGCCATCATTGTAGCTACTGAACGCAAATGGATCGGCAGGGATACAGCAGCAAAGCAAGTCCTTAAGATCGTAAATTTTTTATTAACTGCAAATGCTTACCACGGTGTATTTCCACACTGGATGAACGGGGCCACAGGTATCACGATCCCGTTTAGCCCAAAGGATGATGGAGCCGACCTTGTTGAAACAGCGTATTTATTCCAGGGGCTTTTATGTGCCCGGAAATATTTCAATGGAACCAATAAAACGGAAACGGATATACGCAATCGAATCGGCAGGATGTGGGATCATATTGAATGGAGCTGGTTTACCAGGGGAGGAGAAGAAGTGTTGTATTGGCACTGGAGCCCCCACTATGGCTGGGCGATGAACTTTCCCATCAGGGGGTACAATGAATGTTTAATTGCTTACCTGCTGGCCGCAGCCGGTGAACATTACCCGGTAAGCAACAGGGTATATCACGGGGGCTGGGCAAAAAGTAAATTTTTTAAGAATGGAAAGACATTTTATGGATTCAAACTCCCACTGGGTTTTGATGATGGGGGCCCGCTCTTCTTTTCACAATATTCTTTTTTAGGATTGGATCCGCATGGACTGAAGGATTCGTATGCTGACTATTGGGAACAAAATCTGCATCATACCCTCATCAATCATGCTTATTGTGTTGATAATCCAAAAAAGTTCAAAGGATATGGGGAGAATTGCTGGGGATTGACTTCCAGTGATACTTATGAAGGATACAGCGGGCATTCTCCTACAAACGATGATGGAACCATATCACCCACTGCTGCTTTATCTGCATTCCCGTATACTCCGCAGTTTTCGATGAAAGCATTAAAATATTTTTATTACGACCTGGGAAAAAAGACCTGGGGGCAATACGGATTCATTGATGCCTTCAATGAAACAAAGGACTGGTATGCCAGTTCAGATCTTGCGATCGACGAGGGCCCCATCATTGTAATGATAGAGAATTACCGAAGCGGGTTATTATGGAAATTATTTATGAATCTTCCGGAAGTTCAGAAAGGGCTGAGGAAACTTGGATTTGAAAGTCCGTGGTTAAATAAAAAGGGAAAGGTAATCCGAAAGCCTTCTGTCATGCTGAGGAACGAAGCATCTCAACGTGAACATTAAGTTGAACGAAAACCGAATGATTCCGTTGAGATGCTTCGTTCCTCAGCATGACAGAAACGTTGCGTTGAGATGCTTCGTTCCTCAGCATGACAAACCAAACTGTACCATTGCCCAGGATCGGAAAATGATCAATACAAACAGTAAAATAATTTTGTTATGAAAAGAACAGCAACGTTCATTTTATTCTTGATGAGTTTTAATCTTTCAATTTTTGCACAAACCAATGATGCAAAAATGAATGCATTTATCAGCAGCCTGATGAAGAGGATGACACTCGAAGAAAAAATAGGCCAATTAAATTTACCTACGATCGGCGTAGACGTTACCGGGCCTGTGTTGAGTAAGGATGTGGAGGAAAAAATAAAAAATGGCAGCGTTGGTGGCGTCTTTAATACACATGGGCCGGCAGCAGTCCGCAAGCTCCAGGACATGGCGGTAAAAGGATCAAGATTAAAGATCCCCTTATTTTTTGGGATGGATATCATACATGGCCATACCACTATTTTCCCGATCGCACTGGGGCTCTCTTCAAGCTGGGATATGGATCTGATTGAACGTAGTGCAAGAATTGCCGCGGAGGAATCAACTGCAGATGGGTTGAACTGGACATTCAGTCCGATGGTTGATATTGCACGGGATCCGCGCTGGGGAAGGATCGCAGAAGGAGCCGGGGAAGATCCCTATCTGGGCTCATTGGTAGCCAAAGCAATGGTAAGAGGTTACCAGGGAAAGGGACTAAGAAATATAAATTCAATAATGGCCTGTGTAAAACATTTTGGATTATATGGAGCCGCCGAAGGTGGCAGGGATTACAACACTGTAGATATGAGCCCAGTAAAAATGTATGAATATTATTTACCTCCTTATAAAGCGGCTGTGGAAGCTGGCGTTGCCAGTGTGATGAGTTCTTTTAATGAGATAAACGGAATTCCTGCTACCGGCAATAAATGGCTGCTCACAGATCTGCTGCGTGATCAATGGGGCTTCAGGGGTTTTGTGGTAACTGATTACACTGCTATTAATGAAATGCAGGAACATGGAATGGGTAACCTTGAAAAAGTAACGGAACTGGCCATAAAAGCAGGAGTAGATATGGATATGGTAAGTGAAGCATTCTTAACTACTTTAAAAAAATTACTGCTGCAAAAAAAAATTACAGAGCCGCAAATTGATATGGCATGCAGAAGGATCCTGGAAGCAAAATATAAGCTGGGGTTGTTTGATGACCCTTATAAAAATATTAACGAACAAAAAGCAAAGGACCAGATATTTACTTTATCCAACAGGAAAGCAGCCAGGGAAATTGCAAAGCACAGTTTCGTATTATTAAAAAATGAGCATAAGGCCCTGCCCCTGAAACGATCAGGCACCATTGCAGTGATAGGCCCGCTGGCTGATGACCACCGTGATATGATCGGCCCGCAGTCGGCTGCAGGAAATTGGACAAAGTCTGTATCGGTGATGGATGGATTAAAAGAAGTAAAAGGTATTCAATTATTATATTCAAAAGGCGCCAATATCACAGAAGATCCGTTACTGGTTAAAAGACTGAATATGGATGGGGGTGAAATAATAATGGAAACAAGATCTCCCCAGCAATTAATCGATGATGCTGTGAAGGTAGCTGTTAAAGCGGATGTTATTATTGCAGTATTAGGCGAAAGTCAGGGGATGACAGGAGAGGCATCGAGCCGAAGTGATATAGACATACCCGAAAATCAGGTAGCCTTATTAAAGGCCCTTGTTGCCACAGGGAAAACTGTTGTGCTGGTTTTAATGAATGGAAGGCCATTAACGCTGGAATGGGAAAGCAGGAATGCGACCGCAATTTTAGAAACATGGTTTGCAGGAACGGAAGCAGGAAATGCCATTGCGGATGTCTTATTTGGTGACTATAATCCCTCAGGTAAATTAACCGCCTCTTTCCCTTATAATGTTGGACAGATCCCCATTTACTATAATCATAAGAATACAGGCAGGCCCTTTGCAGGCGACCAGTTGGATAAATATAAATCCAGGTACCTGGATGCGCCAAATGATCCTTTATTTCCTTTTGGATTCGGGTTAAGTTATACTAGTTTTTCCTATGGCGAAATTTCGTTGGATAAAGTTTCTGTCAACACAAAAGAGAAATTGATGGCTACAATAAGGATTACCAATTCGGGTGACTACGATGGTGAAGAAACCGTGCAACTTTATATCAATGAACCCGAAGCAAGCATAACACAACCGGTTAAAAAGCTAAAAGCATTTCAAAAGATATTTTTAAAAAAGGGTGAAAGCAAAGAAGTGAAGTTTGTTTTAACAGTGGATGACCTGCGGTTTTACAATAGTGAACTTAGATATGTTTATGAGCCCGGCAAATTTAAATTGTTCATCGGAGGAAATTCGAAAGATGTAAAGGAGGCAGGATTTGTATTAACTAAATAAACTTTACTATATCCAAAAAAGGGATGCTTCATGGAAAATTCACTTTATTAATTGTTCGTATAAAAAAAAGTTACTTGAAATAAACAAGGAGCTGTCAATTTTCAGCCCCTTGTTTTATTATATCATTTTCCTGTGGAGAGTATCCCGCGACGCAACAATATCAGTGAGTAATTTCCTGGAATAGAGCCACAGAACGGGTAAATCTTTTCCCAGGTAAGGCGAGATCATAGGTCTGCTCCTCATTTATTTATGGCAACAAATTTGAATAGAGTTCAGTAAACATTATCGTTATGACAGTTGCAAAGCATCTTATTGTAAAAAGATCCACCTTGCCGGGCAGTGGAAAAGGATTGTTCACCAAAACACTTATCCGGAAAAACACAAAGGTTGCAGAATACAAGGGAAAGACAACAACGTGGGAAAAAGTTGATCACGACGAAGGGAAAAATCCTTACATTTTTTATGTCAATAAAAACCATGTCATTGATGCGAAGAATAATAAAGCTTCCCTGGCTCACTATGCTAATGACGCTCGTGGTTTGAGAAAAATACAGAAAACGATTAATAACAGCGAGTACACTATCGAAAATAAAAGGGTATTTATTAAAGCCTTAACAAATATTCCTGCAGGTGCTGAGATCTTGGTAGGTTATGGAAAAGAATACTGGAAGGTAATAAAACAAAATAATCAGGCAAAAAGAAAAAAATCGCCCCCTAAAAAATGCTAAAACGATCTGCCGGAAGCCGGCCCTGAACCTGATCTTCTTGAATGTTACCCAGAAACGATTCTGGAATTAAGAAAACGGAACTCAATTCATCAAGTTTTTATTTCTATTGCTTAATAATGCGTTTAACACAGCTACTGATAAATTTGAATCAATGACAGTTATTCTCTTTGATTGGTATGTTGGTTACCAATGCGCTCAAATGTCAATTTATTCAATGTCACGAGGTTTTTGAATGCGTCGCCCATCGTATTGTTGAAATATACATATACCTGCCTATCCTCCTTGAGCCATTCTGCAACATATGTGGCATACTCTGCCAGGAAAGATTCAGAATAGCTGTCGCGGTAATTGCCAGTAGGGCCATGGAAGCGTACATATACAAAGCCGGATGCAGAATCTATAAGTGGGGTGGAAGATTTTGGCATATCCTGTATCACGATCGCAGCGTGATACATTTCCAGTAAGCGGTAAACATCTTTGTGATACCATGAGCCATTGCGAAACTCTACTGCAATATTCCAGTTATTGGTATCGAGCTCACGAATGCAGGAGAGAAGTTTTTGTAACTGGATAACATTTTCCCTGCCTAAACTTGGCGGAAACTGAATAAGCAGGCACCCTTTTTTATTAGCGGCTGGCGCAATTGCTTTTAAAAAAAGCTCGACATCAGAATTTTCAAAATTCAACTCCTTTTTTTCATGGGTGATCTGCTTCCACAATTTAAAAGTGAATTTAAATTGATCATGGACCGAATTAACCCATTTAGCAACAGTTAAGTCCCGAGGTACCTTATAAAAGGAGGAATTAATTTCAATGCTGTTAAAAAACGTAGAGTAATAGATCAACCTACTTGCGTCTTCATACGGTGATGGAAATTGGTATTGGGGGATCGGTAGTTGTAAGCCGCTTAAGCCTCCGTAAAAGGAAGAAGGAAGAAAAGATGGACTCATTTGAAATTATAATGGTTTTTAACTATACAATTTTTGTTCTTTGGTATAATAGGTTTTCATCATACCATGTTTATCAATAATAATTGTAGCCCCGGTTGGGCTTTGTGTGTGCGTTTTAGTGTGAATTTTGAGAAAATCCTTTACTTCTCCGTTTACCTTTCCGGGGAATTTTTTAAATATCCGGTTAATTTCTTTTTTTAATATTCGTTTAATGGCGGTGACGAGTTCTTTTATCTTCGCATCGGGTATTGCATTCGCAATTGAATAAGGAGAGATCCTTGTTTGCCAAAGAATCTCATCGGAATAACTATTGCCAATACCCCTTATGACGTTTTGATCGATCAATAACTTTTTTATGGTATTTTTTCTTTTTAGGGCTTGTTGCAGGTATTTAAAATTGAGTTCTTTTGAAAGGGCATCAACTCCTGACTTGTTGATGGGGTTTAATTTTATATTTGCATTTCTCATCCTGTCCGTTAGCGCCAGTGCTTTGCCATGATCGAAATATAATTCAGCAATAGTTGACCGATGGTCGTTTTTGCCCTCAAAAACAAAAATGTCGCCCGTGAGCATCAAATGAAGCCCTAATACTGTTCCATCATCGAATTTGAAACGCATTTCTTTGCCCGATCTGTAAATCTTTCTTAATGTTTTTCCTTTTAAAGCTTTAGTGAATTGTGATGCTGTATTCGGTAATTTCTTTCCATTGATGATCTTAACCCGTGTCAATTGGTTGCCCGCAAATATTTTGTTTAAGTTCCCGGAAAATACTTCTATGTCAGGTAATTCAGGCATTACTTTTGGGTTATGTGTTGCTCGATAAGTCTGGTAATTCTATCCCTTTTATTTGAATGCTCTTAAAATTTGTTACAGCCTTTAAATCGTTGCATTCGCCTCAGGTCAACTAACAGTATATACTAAATTACATGCCAAGAATATCGAAGGGGCCTCATGGCTTAATAATTGTTGGCAAATAAATGTCACATTTCAAAAATCAGGAGACATATAAAATCCACTAAATAATGTAACACATGCAGATGCTGTCGAACCTTCCCGAATGCTTTCGGGACGCCCTAGCCAAGTGAGCTAATCAGCCATTCAATATGTTTTTTACTTTTTTTTCTTTTAATTTCTAATTCTCTTCGCACTGCATCAGACCTTGAGTTAAATTCTTCCGTATATTTTGTTATACAGTCATTTGCTTTTTTAGTTGACTTACTGCCTGAATTAGTATGCCGGAATATTCTATCCTCAAGATTTTCTGTATAGACCAATATAATATTGATCAAGAGATGAAGAATACAATAGGTTAGATTCATTTGTCAAGACTTAATCTTACTATCGAAGGTTATATCCGGGTTGTTTGGGTTTATGATAAAATTAGAGCCCACAACTTGTCGTATATTATAAATCGTGGACGAAGCCATCAATTAACAAAAGATTAGTGGCATGGATTCTGCTGCAATTGCTCATGATGAAACAATTGCTTTATTTACTGATCAGTCTTTTTACATTTAATCCTGCCGTTCATGCATTTGATTCAAAGGGCCACCAATACTTAGAGCAGCAAGCTTATAAGCTTTTGCGTAATTACCCGAATGGACAAGTCATACTGGATTGGCTTGTTCAAAATAAGATACTTTCCGAAGGCCTGCCCTCAAGAAGCCAGTATCCCGACAATGCGTTGGAACGGCAGTTCACCCAATCGCGGCAAGGATATCATTTTATGACCAGCAATTTTAATGTACTTGGGGCCGCCAAATCAAAAGGAGATCTGCCGCAGCAGGAGGAACTTCTGCTGAGGTCGCTGGGTCCATCTTTACAAATGATGTATTATTTTTTCAGGGAGATAATAGGCAATCCACAAGGTGCCAGTCAGGCCGGAAGAGGTATATATGTGCTGATGCATATCGTTGCTGATTCGTATTCTACAGAGCATACATCGAGGGACTCCGCCACCACTCAATTGCGCACCATTAAGGGATGGAAGATATCGAGACTCGGCTGGCCCAAAATCGCCACATCAAAAGAACCAGGTAAAGAAACGCTATTGTTGTTACACCATGGCAAGCCTGCACCCGGCGACCGTGAGTGGTTTTACTTGAATGGAAATGATACGGTGTTGACCGCCGCCGGTATGAATGCGGCCAAGGCCATGTGCGAGTTGCTTGTGATCACTTACGAAGCAAGCAGACAACCTGCCAGTTCCGACGCGCTGGTATGCCATTATTTTGAACAATATTTTCAACCCTATCAAAGTAGTATCAGCAACAAAACGTTCGTTTTCGCGGGAACTCCCAAAAATGTGCATTATAATTTCGGGGACCATTATGAAGCTAATAAAAAAGCCGTTATACTCCATTACGATCGTTTCCCCTTTTATTCATTGATGCTAACTGCCCAGTCAGGCTTTTCAAAACAAAATCTTTTCAACACATTCGGTGCTGAGATAGAAAGGTATATAAGTCCCAGGGCCGCCGACAAGGCATTCGCACTCATCAGGCGTACTCCAGTCGGCTACGGGTTTGGTGTGGTCTATATCAATAACCACCCACCCGGCGCAACTTTTGCGTCAGCCCTGCGGTTCAAAGGTTTCGTATCATTTAGCTTTGCATTACCCCTTATCAATGCGAGTCTTGATCCTCACGGTGGCATCAGTGTATATCCTGCAGCCTCCTCTACTCGTTTTTCCCCACACGCTGGCTTAGACCTGGTGTGGAACCCCGGCAAAGATTGGTACTTCATTAATTCTCATCCGCGCACTTTACGCCTAACCTTAGGTTATGAGTACGATCCATGGAATGTGTTCTTACAGAATTCTATTAAACTAAAGATCGGTTATAATACGTGGCACGGAAGAATTGTTGTTCCAAAACGGATAAGCAGAGGCTGATGTAGCTATTTTAGGATCCAATAATTTGTTTTTTGGTTGATTTACTGCCAGGGATTGCATGACGGAATTCGCGATCGCCGTAATTTCAGTTTAATCAATTGAGTATTGATAACAGATGGAGAATTTGAAATGCAAACAAATAGGTATAAAAAATCCTGCTTAGCAGGATCTTGAATTAGTGGAGAGTGGCGGGCAAATGTCGAACCTTTTGTTAGATGATTTGAAGTTATTTCTACATTCTGTTGATTTGTAAAAGTGTTGATTATCAACCTATTTTGTGATACTTTTTGAATTGTCAGGAAGCGATCGTCTAACTAAGTTTGTGTAGGATTTGAAGACGAGAATTTGTACTACAATTTTATGCGGTAGTCTCTTTTGGTTGCCTAGCCTTGGATTATCCGGGTTTATTCAAGAGTGAAGCAGGCCGCTAACTTTGCTTTACTTTTTCGTTTTTCAATTGCAACAAGATAATTTGAACTACGGGAATCGATAAATTTTGAGGTATGGAACACTACAAGAGGAATTAGCAGAGGGCTAGAGGTTCGGTCGGAGACAAGGCCTAGGCCTGCTGAATAGGAATAAGCTATGTCGGGAGTGCGAAGAATACACCAACCACGGCGAACTCACTATTTTCGATTGCCTTCAGGGCCGTCTCGGATTCAACAAAGAAAACCGAACCTGCCCTTCTTCCTTTTCCTTCCGATGAAATTCAATTCTAATCAACCTTTTTATAGATTATTTTACCCCACTTTATTTTGTCCCAAATCCTTTCATGAAAAAAATACCCAAGGGTTGTATAGACATTACTAACGATCATGAAACCCAGTGCCACTTTGACTTGCCCCGTAAACAGGTAAATTGAAATAAAGTCGAGAATCAAAATAACCGCCCTGTAACTAATGGTTTTCACAATAGACCTGCGAAGTGTTTCTTCAGCATGGTGTTTTTCAGGAAGTAGTTTTTCTAGCATGGTCTGGGAAGTGTTTATTAATAATTGCGTGTATTTTCGATCACGTATAAAATAAGCAATATGCTTATGATAAGAATGGCAATCGTAAGGGTGAGGATCAAGGTGGAGGATGGCTGAAAAGATCCGGATGAAAGTTGCTTTTCCGTTCGCTTATACTTTAGATATGATAAGACTAAAATAATGGTCCCTATGGCGACCAAAAATATTCCTATCAGGGAAGAAATAACCGTGTTGAGGAATAGTTGAATTTTTACCTAGTAAAAGGGAAATCTGCTTTACGAATAATGAAAACTTTACCACTACAAATCCAAAAGCCATAATGCCGATGCTAGTACGTATCCATGCCAAAAGAGTACGCTCATTTGCCAAATGCTCCCTTGCATTTTGTTTATTACCCGATTCAGAGGCATCTTTCTCGGTCTTATCTGCAAATTTCTCCATTTTTAGCCTATTTAGTTGGTATAATGAACAATGGTTTTGCAGAATGCCTGATAACCTTTTCTGCAACACTACCCATAAGTAAATGAGATAGCCCCGTTCTGCCATGTGTTCCCAATACAATCAGATCGGCTTCCCATTCCTCAGCAACTCTTAAAATTTCTTCAAATGGTTTTCCTTCTTCTACAAAATTCGAAACTTTGAAATCCTTAAATACTCTGTCCATCAACATTTGCTGATTCTTTTTCAAGTCGCTGTGAGTAATATCGGCGATTTCCCGGGGAGATACAGCACCATCTGTCATCAGTCCTGTTGTATCAACAACACTTATTAATGCAATCTCCGCATTTATTTGCTGCCCCAATTGGAATCCGCTTAATGCAACTTTTTCCGATCCGGGGCCGTCGTCAATTGCAATTAGTATTTTTTTCATATTAGCAAAATTTTAGTGCCTTGTTACTTGAACACTTTAAAGGGCTTTTTTCATTCCCGAAAACTATATTACCATTTTACAATTGCTTAACCAGCTTGTATCGAAATTGCTTGTGCATGGCAATTTAACGAACTTAATTAAGTTGTTGTGGCCCGCTACACAGTCTTTATTTTTTTCTAATGAGATTCTAATCTCAGATTAATGTAAGTCTAATCAAAACAATATAGGTTTGGGAAATAACAAAAAAAATGCCCGATTACTTCAGAAGGATTTTGATCCCACTCGATTTTTCCATAAATACCGACATCGCGGTAAACAAGGGATTGGAATTAGCCGACAGCGGCACCACTATCCATTTACTTTACGTGCATAATTTCGCTTTACCTGGTCTGACAGGTATAATAAAAAAGTCCCTGAATGAGACCGACGAGTTTCCTGTTTCTGAAATGATCAAGAAGAAAATGAGCCAGTGGAAAAACAGTATTGAAGAAACCAGAAATGATATCAGTGTTCATACCTGGGCCATATTGGAGGGGTCTGTTCAAAAAGCAATTGAGAAAAAAGCGAAGCAACTTGCGGTTGATCTTATTATTATCGGAAAACATTCGCAGCATTCATGGTTCCCTTTCTTCAATACCGTGACACCTACTAAACTGGCTCAGAAAACAGGAATTTCGGTGCTTACAATTAAGCCGGGCATTATCCGCAAAAAGAATCAAACAATAGTGCTACCCGTTACTGGTGAAACGGCCGTGCAAAAAATGGAAGTCATTTCGGCCATTTGCAGGAAATTCCGGGTGAGGATTCATTTAGTTACATTTTTGAATAATGTTAATGAATCCCCTGGCTTTTCCGCGTCTTCTTTGATACAGGTTTGTCAATGCCTGAAATCCACACATTCTCATGTTGAATATGCGGTAGTTCGAGGGCGCAATAAAGCAAAAACGATCATGGAATATGCAGAAAAAATAAACGCCGATATTCTTCTCGTACAACCAAGAGTTGAAACAAAAATAGGCTGGCCCGACAGGCATATTTCCGATGTACTGCCGGCTCGCTCTAAGGTTCAGGTATGGGCAGTTTAACGAAGGGAAAAGAAAGTTTGGCTGTTAATAGAGTAACATGTTTTTTGGGGGTTATATTTCTCTTTAGTTGGGGACGATTCTGGAGCAATTGGGTTGCTTCCTCTGTTTTTGGGTGATTTAGACATATTGCCTTAGCGTTAGCGGGCAATATGTTTCTTTTTTTTAAGAAATATTTTAAGTGTTTATTAAATAACATGTCTTTTTTAGTACGACGACTTTATAACGCTTATAATAGATGGACTTTGACCAAAAAACAGAGATTTTATTGACACTACTTTTGCCTTGTGTATTGGGAGGCATAATATTTATTTGCCGGTTGATAAAAAAACAATTTGATAAGGACGATAGTCAGAATAATTAAGAAATAATCTCACTTAGTCTTAAAAGCGTAATCGACTAATCCGGTTAATTAAAAAAGAGATGATTGTATTGATTATCATTGTGGTCCTGGCCCTTGTTTTTGATTTTACTAATGGCTTCCATGATGTCGCTAATTCAATAGCTACCATTGTTTCCACAAAAGTCTTAACTCCTTCAATGGCCGTTTTGTGGGCCGCGATTTTTAATTTTGTTGCTTTTTTTATTTTCAAAGAACATAAGGTCGCTGAATCCATTGCCGGAATTGTTTCCGTACATATTATCAGCTTTCACCTGGTACTGGCGGCTACTATCGCAGCCATTACCCTGGAATTTAATTACCTGGTATTACGGTATACCTTCCAGCTCGTCTCACACGCTAATTGGTGGATTAGTCGGCGCGGCCATTTCTGCTGGCGGCTTTCATGCAGTTAACAGCGCTCCGGTTTTAAAGGCCCTCGCTTTTATGGTCATTTCTCCAATCATCGGAATGATCTTAGCGTGCATTGTTACAATCATTACTGTCAACCTAAGTAAAAATAGTCTTCCCAGTAAGGCTAATAAAAGATTTAAGAAATTGCAGCTTTTATCCTCGGCTGCATTAAGTCTTTCGCATGGTGGTGGCGATTCTCAAAAAACAATGGGCTTAATCCTAACTGCACTTTGGTTTTATTCCACATTACATGGCAATACAAAAGACCTGTCATATTTCAAGATCCCAAACTGGCTACCATTTTCCTGTTATGCCGCTATAGCATTCGGAACAATGGCTGGTGGATGGAGAATTGTTAAAACAATGGGGACCAGGATTACAAAAGTTACACCACTTGAAGGAGTATGTACTGAAGGGGCGGCGGCACTGACACTTTTTCTAACTATCCTATTGGGCATCCCCGTAAGCACCACTCATACGGTTACAGGTGCCATAGTAGGGGTTGGAGCGACTAAGAGAATTAGTGCTGTAAAGTGGGGTGTAACAATTAACCTGGTGTGGGCATGGATATTAACTATTCCTATCAGCGCATTATTGGCCATGTTTTTATTTTGGTTGTTCCGTCTTATATTTTAGTTATTAGCATTTGAATTTTATGGTTCCATCTGACAGCCCCTTATTTTTTTGGCTCAAGCAATTTAAAGAATTGATCAAGCTGAGGAAGAATTACAATTCTCGTTCTGCGGTTTGTTGCCCTGTTTTCGGGTGTGCTGTTATCTACTATTGGATTAAATTCGCCACGGCCGGAAGCTGCCATTTTTGCAGGGTCAAGCCCATACTGATCCTGTAAAATTCGCACTACGGATGTGGCACGTTTCACGCTTAGATCCCAATTATCCAGTAATACACCACTGCTGAAAGGAACATTGTCGGTATGCCCCTCTACCATAAATTCGATGTCTGGCTGATTCTTCAACACCATAGCCACTTTGCCCAAAACCTGCTTTGCCTGCGCCGTTACTTCATATTTTCCACTTTTGAATAGCAACTTGTCTGAGATATCGATATAAACAACGTCTTTATCTATTTTGATATTTATGTCTTCATCCTGCAGGTTACCTATTGCGCCTTTAAGATTCATTACAAGCATCAGGTTCAGTGAATCCTTATGTGCGAGAGCGGTCTGTAAATTTTGAATATAAGAATCTTTGGCCCCTATATTTTCGAGAGATTTTTTAATGCTTTCCGCTTGTGTACCTGAAACGACCGAGAGGTTTTGTAATTCCTGGAGAACAGTAGTATTATTTGCCTTCATGAATTCTACCTGTTTGGAAAGATCGGAAACATGATCATTTAGGCTCCTGTTCTCAGATACCTTTAATTGGTTTTGGCGCTCCAATTCAGCTTTGGCGCTATTGCAGTTATCATTATCACGTTGCAATTGCGTGACCTTTTCGGTTTGTTGATCATAGTATGATTGCAAGGCCTGGTATTTCTTGCTGCTTACACACGAAAAAAGATAGGTAGACAGTACGACTGTAAAAATTAGATGGCGTTTCATTGTTAATTATTTTTGCTTTAATAAAATTGACTGGCAAGGAATTTACTATTGCATATCCCGATAAAAAGGAGCAATAAAAGTATCTTTCGTCATTCCATTTTCGGTTGAGTGGACAACGTCTGTATCACTATTGGTTCTGTTTGTGAGCAACGCATCGCCGCCATGAGTTTTTGTATAATTTAAAAAATCAAAAGCCGGGTTACCATTGGATTTCAAGTAGGCACATTCAACCTGGATGTTTCCTGCATTTTTTAAGAGCTTTAGCGTTTCGGTAAGAAAATAGAAACCAGGGGTTGTTTTCGCACCTTCATGACCGGGAATAGCAATTAAAAGAATCTTAAAATTGAAGGCTTTTGCCAATTTAACAATCGTTCTTATTCTCTTCTCAGGTACAAAACTTGTTACAGGTATCACGATCTGCCGCCATCCCGCCAAACATTCACCTTTGGAAAAAATAGTCATCACCTGGCAAGGGCTGCGTGCGATAATGAATTCCACCGGCGATCTTCCAATAGTAAGAAATCTTCGATGGATGGGTTGCTCTTTTAATACTATAAGATCAGCACGAATATTCTTTGCGTATTTTATCACTCCTTTTTTCCAACTGCCCCAATTCAATGCGCATTTCACTTCTACCCCGTAATTGATATACAGGTATTGCTTCCAATTAGAGAATAAGAGAGCTTTCTCATCTGAAATATCCGGCGACGACAAAAATCCCAAAAGCCGGAATATAAACGGGCGGTTTCTATTGCGGGTGATTTCAGGCATAAGCAACAAATGAATAGTAGCAATGTGCTCCTGGGCCAGTTCTCCCGCCTGCTTAACTATTGAAAAGTGTTCATTGTCGAGCAATACTGGTACTAGTATGGTATTAATAGATACGCTCAAAGAATTAATTTTTTGTTTCGAAATTGCTTTAACCGGCCTTAACAAGTTCATATATTATTCAAAGAAAAAAAGGCCGCCCCATTCATGAAAGCAGCCTTTAATAAACGAGAAAATATGCCCCAAAATAAACAGACATTAATTCACAGCCCCTCATACACCAATTAGTATCTTGCTTGCTATTTTTTTTGTTCCTGGTCTCACCGATAACTACATATAACAATAGGATAATAAGCAAGCCAAATATGGAAAAAAGGATTATTTTACAATCTATCATAAACGCCTTTAAGCAAAGGAAAAGCTGCCAGATTGGAATTGCATAAATATGAGATTAGAATAAGATTAAAATCAGGCAAGGGAAGGCAATACTATCGAGACAACTATCTTATTGTGATCCATTAACTCTGCTTTGATCTCACCTTTATGTAACAGAATTATTCTGCGAGCCAATGAAAGCCCCAGTCCATGGCCCTCTATATTCATGGCGTTTGCTCCTCTTTGGAAGGGTTGGAAAATTGCACCGATATCAGTTATCTCAAATGAATCATATACATTATTGAACAACAACACTATTTTATTCGCAATAAAAGACATAGAAATACTTACGGTGTTGTCGGGTGAAAATTTGCAACCATTTTCTGCTATATTCTTGAATGCTGAAAGTAATAATTCATAGTTTCCGTTCACTGTAAATAAGTTTTCGTTGTCCGGAAGTTCATCGAAAAAAGTACACACAATATAACCTGCGTTTGTTTTTTTAAGCTGCGATGGAAGTTCCATTATGATCTCATCGATACGGACTGGCTCTGTAGGTAAAATACCACCTCTTACTGTTCGGGCAGAATTTAATAGCTGCTGCGTCAAAGCACTCATCTGTTGCACATCTGACTGCACCGACCGTAAAACTTCAAGATACTCTTCATTGCTTCGTTGTTTTTGAAGGATGACATCGATCTGGTTGCCAATAGCTGTTAACGGAGTTGATAGTTCGTGTGAAGCGTTTGAAATAAAGCGACCCTGGATCTCAAAAGATTCTTGTAAACGGGATAATAAGTTATTAAACGTAACACTCACCTGGTTCCATTCATCATTTATATTAGATTCTGATAATCGCTTTTCAATATTCGTAGCTGATATATTATTGACTGCAGCCGTAATGCGTGCAACTGGCTTTAACAGCCGCCTGCTAAAGATCCATCCGGCGATAAGGGATAATAATGTGCCGGTAAGAAATGAAATGATAAGGCTTTGCGCCAGGTCCTGAAGGTTGGCGTCTCCATTTTCATCAATGGCCGAAACCAAAATAACGACTGGTGATTCTACCTCGGAGTAATAAATGCCGACAAATCTTTTGCTTTGAATAGAACTATTCAAATACTTATTTTTCCTGACCTTATTTAACAACCCAAAATCGATTGATACAGTATCCGAAGGATTTCTGTCGAACCGGTAGATCCGCCTATCAAGATCATCATATATATTTATATTTTCCGCAACAAGCAGGTTGGAGGTTGCGCTGTCGAGCTTAGATAGCAGATTGTATTTATTGCCCGCAGACTTTGACAACAACGAAGCTATTGTTAAGGCCCTGTTATGTAACCGCTTTTCAAAAACAGATTTTTGAACCGTAACGGTATAATAGTAAATAAAGCCGCACAGTGTTGCGAGAATAATTATTGCCAACAGCATGAAAGCTGTGATTATTTTATACCTGGCATTCATTATTGTTCCATTTCTTTCATCATATATCCAAACCCTATCTGAGTATGGATGAGTTTAATAGCAGCATCTTTGTCAATTTTCTTTCGCAGATAGTTCACATACACATCAATCGTGTTGGTATTCGTATCAAAATCGATGTTCCAAACATGTTCGCCGATATCGGCGCGGCTTACCACTCTTTTTTTATTGCGAAGCAAATACTCAAGTAAGCGAAATTCTTTGGCGGTGAGCCTGATTTCCTTACCGGCACGGGTTACAACCTTGCTGTCCAAATTCATCTCCAGGTCAGCTATGCTTAAGATATTACCTACCGGCAAATTATCATTAACTGTCCGGCGAAGGAGTGCCCTTATTCGAACGACCAATTCGTCAAATGAAAAAGGCTTGACCATGTAATCGTCGGCGCCTGCATTAAACCCCTCGACCTTATCACCAATAGACCCAAAAGTGGTAAGCATCAATACCGGTACTGACTTGTTTATTTGCCTGATCTGCGCACATAATTCCAATCCATTGATCCCAGGCAGATTGATATCAAGAATAATGAGGTCAAAAGGTTGCTGCTTGAACATTTTTTGCCCCATGATTCCGTCATAGGCCGTACTGACTTCGTAATCCAGTTCTTCCAAGCCTTTTTTGAGAGAATCTGCAATTTTTCTTTCATCTTCCACGATCAGTATTTGCATGTTGTTCAGTTTGATAGCAACTGTTACGAAGCTGTAAAGTTAAATGTTTGGTTGGCGCTGAGTTCTATAAAGGTGGAAGTTTCCCAAATTTTAGAGTTCAACGGGAATCAGGAGATGACGGCAATATTAGCAAATCCCGATAAAATATTAATATCAAGGAGCCCATTGTTACTAATAAAACCGAAATGATTTCTGACTGGGCCGGGTTAATAAATCCCCAATCGTATTTGTAGTTCACTTTAATCTGTTCTATAAAAAATCTTTCGAGCCCATTTAAGATAAGATAGAAACCAAACAAATGTAAAGCGTGGTTGAATTTCCTTCTCAGCGCCCAAATTGGTATAAACAATAAAGAACAAATAAAAGCTTCATATAAAGAAGTGGGAAATACGGGTACGGGTAGCATAGAGCAATATTTTCCTGTACAGCCCTGAATGGGGACACCCTCACTGATCACGTTATGGGGGAAATTCATTGCGAATAGCCAGTCTGGGAATCCACTTGGTGCCGCGACGTAGGCATGAGGTATTTGATTTACAGAGCCAAATTCTCGAATAAAATAGGAAGCATGCAAAGATATTGATTGATTAAAATCAGCTGCATTGGCCAACATTATAGAACCATCCGGTCGGCTCATATATGCGTTATTGCAAATACCCCAGTCTCCGTCTCCGGAAAAATGACAACCCAACCTGCCAATCGCATAAGCGATCATAAGCGCAGGGGCCGCTGCATCACAGAAATGATTAAAATTTATTTGATGCTTTTTGCAATAAAGGAAAATAGCTACTGAGGCTGCAATTAATCCTCCATAAAAAGTAAGACCACCTCCCGAAAATAGATTTCCTACCGGATCTTGTATAAAATCATTCCAGGTTTCTAATGCATTAAATAGTTTAGCTCCTATCAAGCCACTAATTAGTGCAATAATTACAATTTCACTGATCCTTTGATGGGGGTAAACTGGAACCTTTTCAAATGCAAGCTCCATCTTTCGCAGTTTACCAAAATACTTTTTCGCATTCGACTTTGTCAATAACTGGGGTTTCAATTGGCCCAGGCCCTCTTTTCTCTTCAATTCATTCTTTAATATCCAAGCACCAGTCAAAAAGGCAATAGCCACAAAAAAACCAAATGTCTTAATGGCGGCAAGAAACGTTGGACCATCGGTTTTGAAAATCCTTTCAAAGAGATAGTGAAAATCAGGGTACATTAATTGTCTTTAAGATGGGCAATATTTGATATTCATTGCGTTTTTCGATTGAAAAGCAAAAATATGTTTAACCTCTTGATTAGTGATGTTCATAACTCTTTAAGTGATATTTCTAATCACATTCTAATCTCCTGTTTCATTGAGTAATTCTGTTATAAAGTAAATTGTGGTCGTAAAATCAGGTGATTTTTTTACTCACCAGGAATGAAACGCAATGAAACAAATGATCTGAGTGTCAGAGCCAATAATATTGAAGAAACATTGGCCAGCCTGGATGACATTATACGGGTCAAAAACTAAAAAACAACAGATTCAATGAAACCCAATAGGAAAGCCCTTTTCAGGGCTTTTTATTTAGTGGAGAGTGGCGGGCAAATGTCGAACCTTTTGTTGGATGATCTGAAGCTGCTTTTAAATTCCGTTAATCTGTAAAATATATTGATTTTCAATATGTTACATAATATCTATTGAGTCCGTTAGTAGAGAATTAACTAACCAAATTATTCAGGATTTTATCAATTTCACGGACCGGTCTAAACTGTAACTATACTTTAGAAATTCCGGCGAAATTGACCTCCTTTGATTTTTACATCCTGAATCGACGAAGAGCCCTTTTCCCGAGCTATTGTGGCCATTTCCGGTATGATGCGTCATTTTTACAATTTAATTTTTATGCCTCCTTTTACGACAAAACCTTCCAAGAAATATCTACTTGACGTTAAAGATATTTTTTAATCCTGATACAGTTTATTGATAACCTTGTGCCTGCAACTTAAACAACTCTGAATAGCGCCCATTCTCCTTTAGCAATTCTTCATGGCTGCCACTTTCTAATAGTTCTCCCTTCTCCAATACCAGTATTCTATCCGCCATTCGCACAGTAGAGAAGCGATGGGAAATAAGTACGGCTGTTTTTCCTTTCGTCAATTCTGAGAACCGTTGAAAAACTTCATATTCGGCCCTTGCATCCAATGCCGAAGTAGGTTCATCCAATATTAAAAGTTGTGCATCTTTCATGTAAGCTCTTGCCAAGGCAATTTTTTGCCATTCGCCACCGGAAAGTTCCACACCCTGATTAAATCGTTTGCCAAGCGCCTGGTCATACTTACCTGGTAATTTTTCTACTAAAATATCAGCAAGGCTTTTTTTTGCTGCATTTACGATCAATTCCCTATTTTCTTTTTCATCGATATTACCGATAGCAATATTTTGAGACACGGTCATCTGGTAACGTATATAGTCCTGGAAAATTACGCCTACTTGTTTGCGTAATTCTGCTAAATCATATTCACGCAAATCATGGCCATCTAAAAAAATATTTCCTTCCGAAGGATCGTAAAGACGGGCTAAAAGTTTCACAAGGGTAGTTTTACCAGCTCCATTTTCCCCCACTAATGCCAGCTTTTCTCCTGCGTGGAGTGTAAAGTTCAAATTACGATTTGCCCAACGTTCCGAATTGGTATAACGGAACCCAACATTCTTAAATGTAAAACCCTGCATGATAGGATTTGGAAATCGGCGGCCATTTACTGACAACTTTATTTTGGGTTGAATATTAAAAAAGTCGAAGAAATCCTTTAAATAGAGAGCACCCTGGGATACAGCAGTAAACCGGGAAAGTATGCCTTCCAGTAAACTTCTTAATTGCCTGAATGAACCGGCAAGGAATGTTAAATCTCCTATGGAGAGATTTCCAGCTATCGTTTTTGAGATAATAAATATATACGCTCCATAATATCCCAAACTTCCAAGTATTGCAAACACAGTACCCCACAATGAACGCTTGATGATCAGAGGTTTATTGGCATTAAAAAATTTATTTGAAAGCTGTCGGAAACGTTCAATTAAAAAACCAGAAAGGTTAAAGATCTTTACTTCCTTGGCTGTCTCATCACTGGCTCCGATAAAGCGAATGTAATCCAGTTCTCTTCGCTCTGGAGTCTGGCTGCGGGAGAGTGAATAATCCTTATCATTAAAATAAGATTCTGCAATAAAAGCCGGTATTACAGCTATTATTAGAAGAAGGATCAGCCAGGGATTAAAAACAACAAGCCCAGCTGCCAAAAAAAACATCGTAATCAAATCCTGAAGTTGACTGAGTACCTGGGAAAGTAGAACAGTGCGGCCTACGGTTTGCTGGCGAGCCCTTTCTAATTTATCGTAAAATTCTGAATCTTCAAATTGATCAAGATCCAATATAGCGGCATGTTGCATGATCTTCACAGAAGTGTAATTAGAGAACATGTCACTCAAGAGGCTATCTACCAACAGTGTTAAACGGCTCAACCCATCAGAAAGAATCGCCAATCCGAATTCAATGGCAATTAATTTCCACAAATAAATATGTGAAGTATTTATCGGGCTATGGGTTAATTGAACAACCTGGTCTATAATCAATTTGCCTACATATAATATCGATACGGGTATTCCTGAACGAATAATGCGCAATAATGCGTTCGAAGTAGTAAGCTTAGGACTTGTTTGCCATACTATTTTAAAAAAGCCAGGGAGATTATTCAAAGCCGAAAATCTATCTCTTAATGTAACTTTTGCCATGGTTCTCTATTTATCATTCAATTTTTCATAACCAATCATAAAGTTACTTATCCTCAATCTTCGCCAGAGTAGTTTTATCGAATTAATGAAAACTAATGTATTGAGAAGTACCTGGAAATTGTGCATTTATAGCCCCCACTTGACCTGTAAAAATAGCCCCAAGTAAGATTTCAATGAAATGCAATACGGGTCAGGAATTCATACTTCTTTGTATTGGGGCTGTTAAAAGTGATCTTGAGGGGGCTAAGACGCTGAAATTTCCAATCTAAGGTCTTTTTTATTTCACTACCCGTATGATAACCCTTATCATAAAGGGCGGTAAAGCCGCTGCCACCTAAAATGGTTTTGCTTCTGCGAAGCATGCCACTCATGGCCCGGCTGTCGTTCTCATTGGTTACTTTGTAATCAATCGGCAAGTAGTGTTTTGAATCCACTACCGTTTGTACGTTATAGGCCACTTCACTAATGTTGTTACGCGTCATCATTTGCCTGCTATCAGGATCAGAGGTGGATATCTGTGGTTCGCCGCTATTGGTTAATTGGCGATCCATATTTTCATAATTATCTTTTCTGTCGTTTTGCTTTTTTATTTCCTCTTCTATGATTTGTTTATTCTCCTCATCAGCTTCAGCCAATGCTTTATTGTATTCGTCCAGCCTGGCATCGATATAAGCAAGATGTCTTTCTATCTTTGCTTCATTAAAATTATTCTTCTTGGAATTTTGAGCCCTTAATTTAGTGCTGTCACCAGCTACCAGTTTGCCACCTATCAAATCAAAATGTTTGGCAATACTTACCGTATGGCGAAACACCTTACGTATGGCTTTTTCATTGTCTCGCCTGAAGTTGGAGATGGTATTGTGGTCCGGAGCAAGCTGCTTCATTAACCACATTAACTCAATGTTTCTTTTGCATTCTTATTCTAACAGGCGGCTGGAGCGGATGTGATTAAGGTACCCATAAACGAAAAGCTTCAATAGATCTTTGGGATGATAGGCAGGACGACCTTCTTTAGAAGTCTTTGTTACAAATTTAAAATCTTCCAGTTGAATGCTTTCAGCAAAAAGATCAATGATGCGTACTTCATTATCAGGGGCAATTATCTGATCCAGTGACTGAGGAAAAAGTATGCTTTGTTCTCTGTTTTTTCCTTGTATGAATTGCATCTATAAATTTACAAAACGTAGGAATTTTAAGAAGCATTAGTTATCAAGAGATGTGAATAGTTTTTAGACAGTCTGACGTTTGGGGCTTTGCGCAGCTTGGGTATTTGAAGCTGTGTCCGACCCCATGATGATGTAAGTTAAAAAATGATATGCTAAAAGCCAACGAAATATTTTCTACTGAACGGTTGGCCCATAACTAAAGATTGGTAGCGAAATAATGCTGAGGATATAACTGTCTGCCCGAATTGGGGCAACACTACTGACAGCGGAATTCCCTGTTTGCCAAAAGAAATTTTAAGTTTATCTTTCTCTTTCCAAACAATTGTTATGACATCCTTCGCACATTCGCCTTTGCATCGGGAAATATCAGCATTAGCACTTTTTATCTCTCTCCGGCAATTAATAGCATCTCCAATTATTGTTGGCATTTCTCATCTTATACATCCTTATAATGTGTTCTTTGATGTAAGGGAAATACTTGATTTTCTCGTTATATCGTTCCCTTTAACATTAAGTATTGCCATTCTTTTTGTACTGATTCTAAAAGGGAAATTTAATATGTTCTACCTATTATTTGCTGTTGCCGGTGCTGCATTGCTATCAAATCTTTTGCATTGGGTTGTTGGAGAAATACCATCGGTAGATATACAAAAAACATTCAACAGTTCTGCAATTATATGGGTCATTAAAATATTCGGTGTTTATTGGAAAACTTTCGGTCCAATTCTTTTTATTCAGTCATGTTGCATTGGTATATATGCCGGATACAAATATCTTAAAATAGAAGAAAGTAAGAATGCTAAGAAATAGCAACTGGTAAGAACTGAAGAATGGTAGCGATACGACTGAAGAAAGTTTGTCCAGCCAGTATTGCGGAAAGCCGGTGTTGTGCGCCGTGCTATTGCGCTACAGTAATTTTTACTTTGCAATATTTCTTTATCCATTCTTTGTCAAAATCAGAAATTTCTTTTCTTTGCCCTTTATAAATATAATATTCTTTCGGCGTTTCATCTTTTCCGACTGTAGGCATTTTGTTTACTATTTTTTCACTTGGGCAATCTTTAATTAGTACTCCTACTTTTTGTGAGTTAATTTGTTTATCTTCTTCAATTGTACTTACTAAGTAATAATCTGGCCCACCTTCTATAGGGAATCCAGCTATTTTAGTGCCGGTTATTATAACTTTTTTGCCAATAAAAGCATCCAAATTTTGGCTATCGCTTTTTAGTGCAAAATTAACAACTTTACGTAAATTGTTTGGTTTACCATCTAATATATTGCCTTTCAATAGGTGGGTTCCATATTGATATGAAGTAACTTCTGGCTTGCTTAAAGTTCCTGATAACATTACTTTAACCTGGGTTTCAGAGGTGTCACTTGTGCTGTTAAAAACTGTCGTACTACCTGAATTATGCTTTTGACCCTTGTTGTTTTCAGCGTTAGTGCTGTTATTATAACAAAAAAATGTAAGTGTGATGATTGTTGAAATAATCGATATTCTCATTTTATTTATTTAATTGTTATCTATCATTTTTAATTTAAAAGTCGAGTCTGATAGCATAGCGCTTCTATTTTGTCATTTTTAACTTAGCAATGATTTAATAAGGTTGGGAGTTTCTTCTTCTTTGATTTCAAGTATTTTTTTTACGATTTCTTTAGCCAACAAACTGTCAAACCATTTTCTTACTTTAATAAGTCCTTTTATTTTGTCTTCTATATCGTAATATGAACATAATTTCCATTCATGATTATCAGAATCATATTCCAAATACGCACGTAGAGGTAGCTCATTTTTATATTTACTACGCAATTTAATTTTTGTTACTGAAACTTTTTGTCCGGCATAGTTAAGATTAAACTGAACATCTGTGGCATCACGGCCATGTAGTGGATATCTAAATTGCTTATGTATCATTTCATCTCTTTTACTTTTTGGCTATGTTACGGCAATCTGGTTGCTCCAAATGAGAAAGTGATAACCAGTTCAAGAGAGTTAAAACAATGGCTTTTATTAATGCCTTCCTTTGGCATCCAGACTTGAATAATACAAGGTAAAGTATTTCAAAATTAACTATGCCTTTATTTATTGTTACACTTTTGATTTACTGCGAGCCGCTTGCGAGCACCTCAAGCTGGCGCTTCCAGTAAAACGACCAAAGGGAGTGATGGAAGCACAGTGCAGAGGCGTAACGTGGCATATGGTAACTGGATTTTCCAATATGTCTGGTTTATTCCTTTTTCTTACACAAAGAAACTCCGTAAATCATTTCTGGAAAATAGTACAGGCTCTCATTATTACGTAAGTATTTTTCTGAAATCCTATAGTAGTTTTTACTACAGGAATGAGCTAAATGATTCAATTTCGATTGAAGGATAGAATGATACCATCATATGTTCAACTTACAAGTACTGTAAAATAGTTTTGATTATTGCAGGAAAAGATTAAATGAGGTGATTTTCTATTGCATATTTGGTAAGATCTGAATTGCTTTTCATATTGAGTTTAGTCATGACCCTTGCCCGATAGGTACTGACTGTAGTAGTACTTAGTGAAAGCGCATCGGCAATATCAGAAACGGTTTTACCAGAAGCCAATTGTTTCATCACATCAAA